>Ga0078972_1001375_pt1 | contig 91593 bp, 74 predicted proteins | sample YelNatPaOPGAMG01_FD_67568 | JGI IMG/M metagenome (GOLD analysis project Ga0078972, IMG submission 67568) | Hot spring thermophilic microbial communities from Obsidian Pool, Yellowstone National Park, USA - OP-RAMG-01 (SPADES assembly) (version 2) | ecosystem: Environmental > Aquatic > Thermal... | reverse complement strand
GCCACCTGAAACCGAAACCCGCTGTCACCGGTGAAGGCGGAATCGTTCGCCAGAATGTTGCCAAACAACTTGACCGAATCAAGAAGCGTGATGAACGGGTCGCTAATCCGAATTTTACCCCTAACTGAGTTCGCCACCACCGAACCCCAGTTCTTCACCCAGGTCGGAAGGGTAATCTGCTCACCCGGATTGATACTCCCGTCACCATTTCCCCCCGGTGCGGAATCATTAATGAACGAGCGCAGATACGTTACGTAAGGATAATTCGGGACGCGAGCCCAAATTGAACTCTCATAAGGGATAAAACTATGACCAGTTACTACCAACGAAATCTCACCCGGACTAATAGAATTGATTCTCAGGGTAACATTACCCGCCTGGTCTGTATAGCCGAAAACATAAAATTCACCCTGTTTCCAGGCACAAACAAGCGCATCCTTAACCGGAACACCGCTTCTGGTTACTGTTACCGTCAAATCATAGTTCCCCAGCGGTACATTAAGAGGATGAACTACATCTGCATTAACTAATGGTCCGGTCCAGACCGTCAAAGCTGGATCACCCAGCCAGAGATACATCCGGGCATTATCCGTACCGCCCTGAGTTGCATAATACTTCTGAATATAGGCATCAGCATTACAGAGCATCCAACCAAGGTCATAAACAGGTGTGGTATAGTTACGGACACCAGGAATTACGATTGTGAAGGTATCACCCAGACAGCGGAATAGCGTTGAATCCCAGGCGTGATTGGGAATCGTATAAGAAGCCTCGGTTGCCCCCAATGACGCAACCGCGCCACCTGGATATTTCCTCATCCAGGCTTCTCCTAAACAGGTCCCCTCCGAAAGCACGTGGTTAAGACAGCAGCAGTTAATTACTACCGGCGTTTTGGCACCATTGGTCAGCGCGTTGATATGACTGGCAGTCCAGGACTGACCAGCAGCATCCCAGCTTGACCAATCATTTTGAGAGCCATGTCCTCGGTAATTGATTATCACCCTTCCTTCATTGATATCTGCAGAAACCATCGCATTTGTGCCGCCACTTCCGCCCATAATTGTGTCAAACATATACCGGTATAACGGATATGGGAAATTGTAGATACCACGGGTGCAGGCAGAATATTTTTGAGGATACTGCTCACTATGGGCTGCGAGTCCTGCTTTTGTGGTCCAGTCTCCGGCAGCGGGATTTCTTTCAAAAGCCAGGGTCTTTTGAATCTGATTAGCAAGGTCGCTGCTGCTTGATGGACTAAACCGACCAATCCCGATTTCAAAATAGTCATCTCCCGCGGATGCGGGTTCAAGGTCAGCATACCAGACGTCCGAAAAACCAACCCCGGGATAGGCATAACCCGGAACCTCATTGTATTCTCCCACCAGCAGCACCCAGCGCAAAGTATGCGGGGTGTTCCGATTGTATTCAGCCCGAATTGAATCTTTTATCTCACTAACCGTCCAGGATGATTTAGCGATTATACGGGTTTCAATCCCACGTTTATAGTGCCAAGCACAAAGTGAATCCAGCCAGCCGCCGATATAATTGGAATGGGCAATTACCAGATAACGGACACCCGGACTGTCAATCCAGTCAACATCCAGATTCAGTCGTTCCGGATTATCAATCAACATTTTAAGCATCGGCAGCATCCAGGGCTCAATTTGATGACGCTGGAATGTGCCGCGATGGTTAACCCTGACTATCAGTTTGGAGGCAACTAATAATTCCCGCCGGGCGGGGTTGTAACGCACCGGATTAATTTCCACCGTTGCAAATGGTAAACCGCGCCAGGAACTCTGCAGTTTCAACCGCACCAGTTGCTCCGGATATGCCAGGTCCTGCTGGTAAAAACCGTAATCCACAATCCATTCCGGTGTATCCAGATCGGTCAGTGGTTTTTGTGCTGGTGCAACTAAAATTCCGCTTACCGGTTTAAACTCAATCTTAACTACCTCAACATCAACCAGCGCGTTATCCGGAAGCGCCAGATTTCGGACGATTACCGGTAAATTGGGTTTACCAATCTCACCGGTCTGTGCTGGTTCACCCGGAATCCGGATAGTGCTCCAGGTCTGATTTTCAATTTGCTCACTGGTTATTTCCAGCCCGGGAAGAGTAATTTCAATTATTGTTGCCTGACTTCCCGCTGGCTTTATCGCTACTTCTGCCCGCGCCGGAGTGGAACTCAGTACCGGTAACCAGGTACTAAACCCCGTGCTCACGAGCACCGTGATCAGCGTCAGTATATTTTTTATCACTTTACCTCCTTTTTATTTTGAATATTGCTTCTCGCTGAATACTTCACCGGTAAAAACATAAAGTTCGGCATTCTTATCCAGATAGGCATCCGTTGGCAATCCTGCCTTCCGGCAGGTCCATTCAAGAAACTGCCGCCGGTCCCAGCCCTGTTCAACCGGCACCTGCGGTAGTAACAAACCGGAATAATACCCTTTTCTGATAACCAGCCCGTGCTTACCGACAATCACCTCCTCTGGGTTAAAAATCCGTTGCAGAGGTGAAAGCACGGTTATCTCAATATCAATATCCTTCAGTTCTTCTGTCTGGACCGGTGGAAACCTCGGGTCCTCGGTTGCCGCACTGATTGCCATGTCCCGGGTTGCCAGATACAATGGTTTTACCGGCTCAACATAACCAATACAGCCCCTTAACTCGCCGTGTTTGTGCAGGGTGACGAATACCCCGCGTTTTTCTTTCAGCCGTTCGGTTGCCGGACTAACTTCCAGAACCCGCCCCTCGCGAACATAGGCCTCAATTGTATTCCGAGCAATCGCCAGTAAACTCCTTCTTTCCGTTTCATTCAACTCACCTGCTTTTTCCTCTTTCCCGTCTGTGGTCGGTGTTTCCCGGATAAACGCAACCGCACTGTAACCAACACAATAACCACCGCGCTCACCAATCACATCGTTGGAATTGGTCTGATGAAGTACCACCGCCTTGTTAGCACCAAGTTCCCGGGCAGCAATCATCAGTGCAACAATCGGAAAACCGCCGCATGCCAATGGCTGCTGTTCGTGATAAGACCCGATTAAAGCCTGATAAAACCGCTTCGGTTCAAATTCGCTCATCAGTCTAACAGTTACCGAATCCCTTGCCTTTTCCTCCTGATAAGAATAACCATGATAAAGGTCAGAAGAGGCTAAGAGCAAAACCCGCCGCCCTGCTGCCACGCGGGCAATTGCCTTACCCACCCGTTCACACTGCTCATAAGTAGGAAACAGCAACATAATCGGTACGATTTTAAAATGTTTCAGGGTTCGCTGCAAAAACGGCAGCTGAACTTCCAGTGAGTGCTCCTGAGCATGCACTGCCGGCAGTTCGGTAAAAAAACTATCCTGTTTTAATAGTGTCGCTGCCAGCTCCTCATCAACCTCCACCGTTCCCAGCGGTGTTACCCATACACCGTGGCCATAAACTGCTGCCCGGTCAAACTCTGCGTGATGGCTCGGCCCGAGCATCACCACCGTAATTGAATCCAATCCGGCAAGCAGTTTGTAAGCATAAGCCGCGGTCAAACCCGAATATTCAATTCCGGCATGTGGCACCTGAATCCCAACCACCTCACCCTCAATCTTCCCCAATGCTGCCTGCTCAAGCATCCGGTCAATTCTGATTGCCAGTTGTTTTGGGTCTGCCGGATAGAACTGTCCGGCAACCGCAGGTTTTCTTTCCATCTTCACCTCCTTTGGTGCTGCACACAATAACCCGGCGAGCACCAAAATTATGCCTATTCCTCGGTGTTCCACATTTAATGCCCGGACCATTTTCCGCACCGGTCTCCATAGCGGTCAATCACCACCTGCGCGCGCAGGGTTTCAACCACTTCACAGCGGTTCGGACAGCCATCACATTCAAAAACCCGGGTCTCAAACTCGGTTTCAGCAACCTCAAAACCGGCAAACTGACTCGTCTTACCGCCGGTTTCCTCAGCCGCCAGAATTGCTGCCCCAATCGCACCCATTACCAGAAAGTAATCCGGAATTGTAATCTTTTGACCCAGTGCTCGTTCAAAAGCTGCCCGCACACCGACATTAGCGGCAACCCCGCCCTGAAACAGAATTCGCGGTCTAATTTCCTTTCCCTTGGCAACTGTATTCAGATAATTTCGTACAATTGCATCACATAAGCCGGCAATTATATCATCGGTCGGCACGCCTAACTGTGCCTTGTGAATCATATCCGATTCTGCAAATACGGTGCAGCGTCCGGCAATGCTTACCCGATTTTTAGCCCGCAGCGCTCGCTCGCCAAACTGTTCAATTGGTATCTGCAACCTGGCTGCCTGATGGTCAAGAAAACTGCCGGTTCCGGCAGCACATACCGTATTCATCGCAAAATCAACTGGTATCCCATCCCGGAGAATGATAATCTTGGAATCCTGGCCACCGATTTCCAAGACTGTTTGAACATCTGGATAATAATTACCAGCGGCAACCGCATGAGCAATAATCTCATTCTTCACGATATCGGCCTGCACCATCACACCGGCAAGCCTCCGTGCCGAACCGGTCGTTCCTACTCCTAAAATCCGAACCTGCGAATCAACTTCACTACCCAGTTCCTTCAAAAGCCGACGAATGGAATTAATCGGATTGCCCTGGGTCCGCAGATAACGATGGGCCAGAACCCGAAAATTCCGGTCAATTACCACCCCTTTAGTAGAAATTGAGCCGACGTCAATTCCCAAAAACCCTTCGTGCATTCTTTCGCCTCCGTAAAAGTTCCACAAACGCCTCCAACCTGGTTACCAGCCCGGTATTTGAGGTGTGTTCGTCAAACGAAAGCGCAAGCAGGGGCACTTTATTCTTTTCCGAAATCCGTTGCAGTGCTTCCAGCGCAATATTCTCGGGCATACAGGTAAACGGAAACACCTGAACAATTCCATCCACGCCCTGCTGCACAAAATACTGGGCTTCCCCCACGGTCCTGATTGCCTCCCCTCCCGGACACTCAGCAAGATAAGGCTTTGCCAGGCGCCGGGAACGTTGATAACCAAAATCACTGTGTAGCAGATACCGCAAATGATTATAAAGACATCGTTCAAAAACGACCTCCGCACCCAGCCGTCCCAGTTCCTTCTCTATCTCCTGGTTCGCCTGCTGGTCAATTGTATAAAAAATTTCACCCACCAGCGCCACCCGAACCACCGGTATTTTCCCGTTCCTACCCAGAAGCCGATGCAATTCCAACCGCACCCTTTTCATCTCTCCAACTGTCCGTGCCTGCTCAATCAAACGCAAGGCAGTTCCTTTAACCTGTTCCGCTGCCGCAAAATCCACTGCCCGTTTCTGATTTAACAACCGGCGGAAATCACGGAGCAACGCACTCTTCACCAGCAATCGATAAACCGCCTGCATCACCTTAACCGGTGAAACCCCAAACAGCCCGGGCATCAGCCGGAAGATGAACTCCGAAGCAGAATACTGGCTCACCGGCACCAACTTAAAATCATTTTTTACCCCCCGGAGCGCCTTTTCCTGAAGATAATGATAATACCCGAAACGACACTTCCTTGCCCCGGCTGCCATCAAGAGGGTATCAGCACCATTCTCCAGTGCTTCAACAAAATTGCCCAGTGTAATCTTAAACGGCATACATACCAGTTCTGGTGCCAGTTTTACCCCGATTTCCAGCGTCCGCTTTGATGTGGGGGGCGGCAACACTACATCCGCGCCCAGTTCCTCAAGAAACCCCTTCAAAGCCAGCGTATCATAGCCAAAATACGGAATTCCGACCCGCATCTTTTAATTACCGGCATCCCTGCCCGACTGCCGGCGCTTCATTAACTCCACAAACGCCTCCACCCTGGTCACCAGCCCGGCGGTTCCAGTGTGCTCATCAATTACCAGCAAAAGAAAGGGTACTGACCGCTCCTGTGCCCGGCTGCGCATAAACTCGGCAACCAGCGAATCCGGCCCGCAGCCCATTGACACAACCATACAGAAACCAGCTACCCGGTCCAGAAGATACTCAAATGCATTATAAAGTTCCCGCTCATAAACCCAGCGAATATTTTGGGCAAAACCGCTCCGGTTCAACAACACACCCTCGGGTAACGCTTCCTTTGTCACAATCTCATAACCATTCTGCTCAAAGGTCTTTTTAATCGCCCCGGCAATGAACTCATCACCAAGATTATAAAAATGGCCAATCAGCCCCACGCGCCTTTTTGCCTGCACCGGCTTTTCAATATCTTCACTAATCAAACCGCTCCTGACCTCTAACTTTGCCTTACGCCACGCCTGCCATACCCGAAGCGGATTCCGATTAAACGCCAATCCGGCACGCAAATGTGCCCGGGTAAAATCGCCTCTGATACTTGGAGCAATCAATTGCACCTCTTCGCCCAGCAGCATCCGGGCGACATCAACAATCCCAATCATTTTCGGACAGGCATAAAGCCCGTCATAAAGATAGTCTAACCGGGGAAAGAAAATTGCGTCCACCCGTTCCTTGAGATAAAGCAGATGCCCGGCAACAATCTTAATTGGCAGACAGACCTCACTGGAAACACAGGCTAAACCCTGCGCAAGAATGCCTTCATCGGTCCTTGGGCTCAATACCACGTCGGCACCGAGATTACGCAGATAATGCTCCCAGAGTCTGCCATAACGGTAATAAAGCAGTGCCCGGGGTACACCTATTCTCATCATTGTCATTTTAATCCCCCTGACCATCAAGTCAATAGCGTTTTCCTGTTTCAGCATCACCCCGGGTAGCACAATTGATTATTCATTACCAGGGACTTTACGCCTGACTGCCAGCGCTAACTGTCCGCCTCTCCTGTTTAAGGTAATCTTCCCTATTAGTTACCCACTCAGGCTGAAAATTAGCATCGTTTTCCAACCCGTTACCAAAACTCCAATGTACCATAAATCAAAACTGAATAAATCTATAACCGCCAACCCCATTCCCGACCCCAATCAAAAATTCCGGACCGGCTTTTAGGCGACCCCGACTACCGCACCGGGGCTAGCCCCGGGCTACCCCCACTTTACACCACCCTATGAGATAACATTATAACGATAAATAACATAGATATTTATTGTTATAAATAATATCAGTTGATAGTTGTACACCTTTTTACATATTGTAACTTTCAAATAGCTCTGGTTGCCCGTTTGACATAATTATCTAACAGTTTAAAATAATACAAGTATGAAAAAACACCACAAGAAAAGTTCTAACCTGAAGTTAAGAAACCCATGGTTATGGCTTGTGGTTGCAATTGCGGTATTGTTTGCCCTTTTTCTATTAAGCCGAACTCTTTCTCAACCACCTCCATCAAAATCGGGCGCTGAACCGATTTCTTTAAAAAAACAGGACCTGGATACTTACACGCGAATGACCGGGACTATCAGACTGGATACCTCAATTATTCAGTCTTTAAATCCAGAACTACGTAAACAGCTGCAACAGCTGTTACAAATGGTTGCCAATCGCGAACTGGCAGATGTAATTGCCCGATTGAACCGGATGTTACGTCGGCGTCCGGCTTACGAGCAGGGGGCAATGCAACTACTCATCGGTTTCTGTTACTACGAACTCGGTCAGCCTGAATCAGCACTGAAGGCGTTTAAAACCGGGGTTATGCTGCTGGACACTCTTCAAAATCTAAATCCAGATGCGGCCCGGCTCCTGGCATACCAAGCATTTAATGCCGGTTATCTGTTTCAATTATATTCTCAGCCGGAAAGTGCTCGTTTTTATTATCAGTTAAGCCGAAAGGCAATTCAATTAATCCCAGTACCGGATAAAAATTTCACCGGTATTTTGCTGAATAATCTGGGCTTGACTTTGGAAACCACTGGCGATGTCCAAAATGCCCGCCGCCTTTACCTGGAAGCGGCATCCTACATTGACACAACTGCAGCCACTACCGATGCTGAACGGCTGAAGAAAAATATCCACCAGACCATTACAAAATCTCCAGTGGGTCAACATCAATCCTGACCCTACCCGGTAAGACGTTTAAAAACTCCTTACTGAGTATTTGTGCAGGCAGAACATTCCTCGGAAATTTTAATATCAGGCGATAATGTGCCCCAATGGAACGTGGGCGTAATAATTTTATGGGTCCGAGCAGTTCCACACCCGGAACCTTTTCCAGTTGCTGATTGATGTCCGCCAATCCGGAGGATAATTCCTTTTCATCGCCAGAACAGGTAATTGTAATTAGCCGGGTATAAGGGGGAAAATTTGCCTCCGCCCGCATCTGCAACTCCCAGTCCAAAAATCCAGCAACATCGCCCTTCAGGGCAAAATCAAGAACCGGGTCTTCAGGCCGGGAAGTCTGAATCACCAACCGGTCTGGCTTTCGCTGAAGAATTGAAATTAGCAGTGCAAATGCCCGTTCCCGGGAACGAAAATCCGGAAGAACAAATTCGGTGTCAAAGTTGATTAACGCTACAAGCCCATCAAACTGCCCCGCATGCTGATGTAAAAGTGCACGGGTACCAACCAGTACCGGCATGTACCCTGACTCATCAGAAAAACTCGGTGAAATCGCCTGATTGCGTGCCGAACAGGTGATATTGATGGCTTTGATACCCATTTGCCGTAGTTTTTGAACCACCATGTCTGCACCCGGTGCCCGATAACTGAAATTTGTTCCCTGACAATGGACACACCGCTCAGGTGCTGCCCCTTCATATCCGCACAACCGGCACCAAACTTTACCCGCGACGTTCAGTATCAATGGCAACTGGCAGTGCGAACAGCGCAGCACCGTTCCACAATCCTCACACAACACATAACGACTTAAACCCCTCCGGTTAATATAACATATTGCGGTTTTTTGCTGTTGAACCACATTCTTTAAATCCCGGACCAGCCGGGGGGAAATTATCTCTTTACGATGCAACCGCATATCCACAACAAATACATTTTGCCGCGCCGGACCGAAATTAACCTGATCAAGCAGTTTAAATTGACGATTTTTAACATTCCACCAGGTTTCAACTGAAGGGGGCGCTCCGAACAGCAAAACCGGACAGCAACTCAGGCGCGCCCGGGCAATCGCCACATCCCGGGCATGATAACAAGGCATTCGTTCCTCTTTGAAAGAAGCGGCATTTTCATTGATGACCACCACCCCGGCAAGGTCTTTAACCGGTACCCAGACTGCCGACCTTACTCCGGCAACCAGCAGGTTGCTTCTATTGACAATTGAATACCAGGCAATCTGCTGCTGTTTCTTGTTCAACCGGTGATGATATTCAATTACCGCACCCCCGAATTCAGCACGCAATAACGGCAGAAATTCCTCAAGACCGGGTTCGGGCATCAATACTATCACCGAACCAAACTTAAACCGCTGCCGGATGAACGGTGTAATCAATTTAAGGAAATTTTCGCGCATTCCCGAAAACCATACCCGAAATCGGTTTTCTGCAAATCTCTGTTCAAACCCAGCGCCGGGTTCAAATTTCAGCGGGTAATTTGAAGAAACCGCAGGTTCAAAAACAGCGGTACTGAAATCAACTGCGCTGGTCAACCGGGGCGGAATCATCAGTTCCAGAACATCGCCCAGATGACACCGATAATAATCAGCCGTCCATCGCGCCAGTTTTATCAAGTCCTCAGATAGTACCTGATGAGCCAGCACCCGGCTTATCGGTTGAATTTGATTCTTTGAAAATGCGCATTCCGCTTTTATCTGAAACACCACCCCGCTTACCGTTTTATTGCGCAAAGGTAAACTTACCAGAGCACCGGGGTGGAGTTCCCCAATCTCCTCGGGACGATAAAAATAGGTCAGTTCATCAAGCGGCGTGCGCGGAATTACCACTTCCGCAAACATCCATCGCTCACTCATCGGCACTGGTCAAAACCGAATTTTGAACCGGTAACGGAAAGAATACCGGCCATCAGCCGATCGCTCGGCAATCAGTTCATTACGCCGGTTCAGATAATACTCAATACGAAATGCCGGTTGAAATTCTTCGGTGAAGTTCTGGGTATAAGAAATATAAAGATTCCGGGTAACATATTTCCCAACCGTCACCTTTGCTCCCTGCTGACCGGTGATACCGGTCTCCAGTTCCAAGTAATCCAGACTGATGTAATTCCGTACCCGCTTGGAAACCTGGGTTTGGAAATAACTGAGTACCCGGTCAGCCAGTAGCCGGGAAAGCAACTCCTTCTGTTCCAGCGCCGACAATTCATCCATAGTCACATTCAGACTGAGATAGCTAATAATCTGCGTTTCATCCCAGACCGGGGGTTCTGATGTGAAAACAAATGCCGGCTCCTGCAGACTGCCGGTTACCTGCAGGATAATCTTATCCGGTCCGTTATTTCGTTTTCCGGGTACCGAAACCTCAGCAATCAGGTGCAGTTGCGGATTAAAACTGCTCACATTGTCAAAGGTCAATTTGCCTTCGGTCAAACGCAATGTATGATCCAGATAATAAATTACGCCCTGGTGGCTGACCATTTCTCCGGAATACAGAACATCGTCACCGAATTTACGGATATTCAAATCCACACCGAGTTCTATATCCGCCTGCGGGTTACGCAACCAGATACCACGCTCTCCGATAATATGAAGGTCATAATTAACGCTATTGTCCTCCGTCTTGCCGCCCGCCGGTTGCCCATTACCAAACCCGATTGTCGCCAAACCGTCCTCAATTTTTGCCTCGCCACTTATCAAAGCCAGTTCCCCCATTCGCCAGGAAACAGTAATGTCACCGCTGCCAATTGCATAAACTGATTGCAATGGAATTGCTGATACACCGGTAAAATGGGTCTGATAACGCAGGGATTCACACAGCCAGCTTGAATTTAACTGAGCAAAACCTTCCGCAATCAGAATACCGCGCGTTGTGATACCACTCATTTTTTCCAGCACCACCCGGTCCTTTCTAAATGTAAGCTCAGCCTGAATCCGCTCCACCTGTGCCGCTACCGAAGGCACATACATCATACCATCATTCACCCTTGCCCGACCATTAAAATTCAATTCATCGGGTTTCCAGCTCACCTGTAAATTTGCATAAATCTGCCCTTCTCGTACTTCAACATAAGGCCTGGTAACCATTAGAACCCAGCTACCCGGGTCAGCGATATTCAACTTCAAATCCGCCTGATTTATATGAAACCGGGGCTGGATATTGTAGACAATTGTTCCGCTAACTGAACTTGTATCAATATTATGCACGAATTTTATACAATTTATTATAATATTATTCCTGGTAAGCACAAGCGCTCCCGTGAGTTGTTTCAAATAAAGTTCGGCTGATGGCAAATTAAGGTCAGTAATACTCAGCTCGGCTGCCAGTGTATCCTTACCGTTAACTTTTAACTCTGCTTCCCCTTGAATGCCCAGTTTCAATCCAGCAATTCTGGCAATTTTACTGAGATTTACTGCGCTGGCTTTAAAGCTGATATCCGGCGAACTGCCCGGAACCGATTTGAAATTCAATTCAACTCTACCTTCAGCTACATTCAATTTTAGTCCGGTAATATCAAAGGTATCGCCATTCAACACGATTTCACAGGAATCAACCAGTGCCACTGTGTCAGCACTTTGCACCAGCTGAAGATTCCTGATTATCGTCTTCACTCCCGCGGGTTCAAAAGTAATATCTCCAAGTGCACTCAATCGGATTGAATCCCGCTCAAAACTAAAATCAAACTCCGGACCGGTCCAGACAAACTGTGCCCAATTCCATTCCTGTCCCAGAACCTTGACCCCTTCTCCGCCAATCGCAATCCTGCCAGAAATCTGACTATGCAGACCCAATGGCCGACCGTCTTTACCCACTAACGCTGCCTGAACCAACCCATTGGTCACCTCAACACCGTTTGTGCCAAAACCTTCAATCCGAACCAGTCCATTGAAAACCCAGCTATCAGCACTCATTATCAGTTGTAATGCGCCATTTGCCCGGCCGCTCAAATTCATTTTCAAAAACCGCGCAGCAACTCCCAGATCAAAATCGGACATCAAGCAGGCAGCGTTTAACAACCCCTTTTTCGCCCGTCCCTCAAAATGAAATTTACCAGCCGGGCCAGCGAGCACAAGTTCCCGCAATTCTGCTCCCTGATGACGGTAATCAACAATTGCCGTGAATGTATCCACACCCAGCTCTTTAGCACTGCCCCTTAACCCAATATTTACCGAGTCACCCCATCCGGCTTTTTGCGGTATCCTCAGTAAACCGGCAAGCGAACCTAACCTGCCCGAAACCTCAATACTGGCACATAATGTAAATTCCGGCAACGTCGTAATAAATCGGTTTACCGGAATGGTATCAATCACTATCCGGGCATTAACGGTAAAATTGGATAATGTCAGAGATGCATCAATTTCTGCCCTGCCCAGTTCTGTATCAGAACCGGTTATATTCAAAATAAAAGTTGAATCGGAAATTTTAAATCTACCGGATAATATCGGTAGCCTTATCTGGTGAAAAATCATCTCCTCAGCCTGACCCGCTGCCTCCGCCTCAATCTCCGCGCTACTCTTCCTCCCCCAGCCTTTTAACTTTAAACGACCCGGTATTTTAAAAATTTCCTGCATATCCATACCCAGCTCTGCCTGGTTAATCTCAATCGCACGGGTTTTAAAATTAAAAGTGAAATCCCCTTTAATTTTTGAGGCACGACTTAAAAGCAACAAATTATTGATTCGTAGCGAGTCATTATTTAGAACCACTGTAGCTTTAAGGTCTTTAACCGTAAACTGTTCGGCTACCAGCCGGCATTGAAATGAATCCAGTCTTGCCCAGAGCCCGGGACCGGCAGCGTTAAGACTAAGACTCAATTTAATAGAATCGGCACGCACCTGTCGGTTTAAACTTACCTGCCCATTATAAATCTCCAGCCGTTGGACGCTGACATCTGGAAATTTGAGCCTAATTTTTTCGCTACTCACCTTTTCCGAAGTAACCGAAACAATTCGGACATCCGGTTCAAAAATTTTAACATCGTCCAGGACTATTTTTCGTCGCAACAATGCCCGCAGGTTGTATCGGACCAACAACCGGTCAATCAATATCGTATCTACACCGCTAATAACCTGGAGATTAACTATTTCCGGATAGGAAAAAATATCGCCCTTGATTGCCTCGTAACTAACCTTGCCGTTGATCGCCCGGCTTAACCCCATCACTGTTCTTTTTACCAGGTATCTGCCAATCTGCTGTCGAAAAATTAATAACGTGATGAACCAAACCGCAATCAGTATGCAAAAACAGATTAGAGTCCGCCAAACCCACCTCATAATTTGTTAAAAGGAATGAAGTATACCAAGATAAAATCTTCCCCGATCACCAACCGGTGCTGATGTCAATCGCTTGCCCCAGTCAACACGCACCGGACCGATTGGTGTTTTTACTCGAATCCCAACTCCTGCACCGGCTGCCACGCCTCGTAACCTGATATCACGCTGTCCCGCCACCTGACCGCAATCAAAAAATCCAACCACCCCAACCCATTTCAAGATGTAGGGTGTCCGGATTTCAAAGTTGCCATTAATGACCACCGGACCATATCTACCACCGACCGCCGTATCCGGGCCAAGAGCCCGCTCAGGATACCCCCGCAGGGTATTACTACCGCCGAGCGAAAACTCCTCATAATAAGGCACACTGTGAGAACGACCATAGGGCAATACCCGGGCTCCGGCAAACCGGAGGGCGAACACAAAATTGCTCAGTGCCCAATAAAATCGGCAGTCCGCCCGGAAGCGGTAGAAATCATTATCCCCCCTGAACAAACCACCGGCAAGTTCAGCGACCGGTTGAATATAAATTCCGTGGTGCGGTTCAAAAAAATCATCCCGGTTGTCATAAATTAGATTCAATGCCAGTGAATTGGTGATACCCCGGCTCGTATCCGCAACCAGGCGCAATCGGTTAGAAATACCAATATGCAACTGGGGTATCAGGTCGCGTCCCATCCCGGTTTCAACACCATAGTCGCGTATTTTTATCGAATCCAGCCGCTCAAAATAAAAATAAGGATGAGTTTGAAAGTCAATGCGCTGGAAAACTAAATAGGGGACGCGATAGGTTAACTCCAGGTTCAACCGGTAATTACCCGACAAGTCCGGACTGCAACTTGCCCCGGCAATTAACCATTGTCCCCGGTTGAGGAAATTGTTATGTTCCCAGTCAAAGGAAAATAAAAGCCGTGGGGTGGGCGTCTCAAAACCGAAACCAAGTCCAATCCCCTGCTGTTCTTGCTCCGCGACATCAAATCTAATATTCACACTATCAACATAAGGTGTAATCTTATTCTGTTCCTGTTGCGAATCGGTAAGCTGAATATAGTAAAATGCCCGGGAAAAAAGTTTGGTGGCATAAAGCCGACGTTTAGCCAGTTCCAGCCGGGAGCGCAAAAACCTTTCTTTCGGCCTGACCTCAATTGTCCTCAAAATCGTACTTGTCCGGACTTTATTGTTACCTCTTATTGTGATTGAGCGGATATAGCATAATGGACCTTCATCTATTTGATATACTACTTTGACCAGCGTATCCTGATGTTCCAGACTTTCTGCAATTTGCACTTCTGGATATCCGTTATCTAAGTAGAAATTTTTAAGCGTCCACGAACCGGCGGCTATTTTACTGGCAATAAAGAAATCACCCTCTTTAAATGGCAACCGTCTTTGCAACATTTCTGCCGAAAAAGCCTGGTTGCCGGTAAATGCAATTTCTTTAACCCGACTGCGCATCCCCTCAATTAACCTGAAAAAGACTACGGCCTTCCCTTTAGTTGTATCCACCCTTTTTTCTACCTTGACATTCATAAACCCCTGAGAACGGTAAAACCACTCCAGATTCCGGCTATCCTGGTCCAGCAGGGCATCATTTACTGGCCAGCCACGCCGGACCTGTACCACCGTCATCAGCAACCGGCTGGAAAATGAACGATTACCCTGAAATCGAACCTGTTCAACTTGACCAATCGGAATTAACTGAACAATTCCCAGCAGGGTGAGTATGATATTCACTTTTGAATAAGCTTACGCCAATTGCTGTGCATTTTCAAGCGAAACCCGTGACGTCGGAGGAGTTTTTCAAATTCCACTGCCCAGAAGACAGAGGTACTAATTAACAGTATCAGTATCAATTGACCAGGTGGCAATGGCTGGGTCTTAAAAACTGACTGGGCGAAAGGAAGATAAATCAAACCCAGCTGCAAAACTAAGGTGATAATCCAGGCCCTGACCAGTAGCCGGTTGCTAAGTAACCCGAGCCTGAATACCGAATCCCGTTGCGAACGCAGGGCAAACGACTGAAACAACTGGCTCATCGTCAAAACGGTAAAAATAACCGTCTGCCAGCCCGGGTCGCCCTGACGCCATACCCACCACCCTGTTAAAAGCGAAACTAACCCGAGCAGTAAACCTGACCAGATGATATTGAAAGCCATTCCACCAGCAAAAACACTTTCCTTTAAAGGTCGGGGGGGACGACGCATCACATCCCGCTCCGATCCTTCAACCCCCAGTGCCAATCCGGGTAAACCGTCAGTAACCAGATTTACCCAGAGAATCTGCAAAGGGGTCAAAGGTATATCCATACCCAAAAACGGCGCAAGCAGCATTACAATAATTTCGCCGGTATTGGAGGCAAATGTATAACGGATGAATTTGCGAATATTGTCATAAATAGTTCTACCTTCCTGTACCGCCGCCACAATCGTAGCAAAATTGTCATCCAGCAGCACCATATCAGCAGCCTCTTTTGCCACATCGGTACCGGTGATTCCCATCGCTACGCCGATATCAGCTTTTTTAAGTGCCGGTGCATCATTAACCCCATCACCGGTCATCGCCACGACTTGATTCAAACTCTGAAGCGCCTGCACAATATTTAACTTATGCTCTGGTGTCACCCGTGCATAAACATTTGCCCGGGAGACTAAGGGTTTTAATTCCTCAACTGTCATTCTTGACAGTTCTGATCCAGTCAGATAAGCTGGAGTAAGCTCCGGCTGGGCAATGCCAATATCGGTCGCGATGTACATTGCGGTCAACGGATGGTCACCGGTAATCATCACCGGCCTGATACCCGCTTCCCGACACACCCGAACTGCATCTTTAACTTCCGGTCGTGCCGGATCAATCATCCCAATCATCCCGATAAAACAAAGATTGGTTTCCAGTTCTGGAGCGCAGGTAATATCAGTATCGGCTTTCAAAACCCGAAACGCCACTCCCAAAACCCGCATCCCTTTTTCGGTCAAGCGGTTATGTGTCTGGATAATCCGTTCTTGCCATTCCGGACTCAACGGCAGGATATCCACCCCGACCAGCACTGCCGCCGACCGACTCAATAACACGTCAACCGCACCTTTACTCATAACAAAGGGATTACCCTCAGAATTGAATTTCCCCAGCGTTTGAACCAGCATCAATTCATTTGCCGGCAATTCACCCGATTCGGGCAAAAGTCGGTGAACCGTACTCATTAACTTCCGTTCTGAAGAAAATGGGACTTCCCCGATGCGGGGCAATAGTTTTTTCATTACCCGTAAATCAAACCCGAACTGCTGTCCGGCAAGTATCAACGCCCCTTCAGTCGGGTCACCAAGAATCTGCACCCGACCATCCTGTGTTTCAAGAACCGCGTCATTACACAGAACACCGCCCGCTAAGAGCAGTAAAAATGCCCCGGCAGTCCCCTCATCCTTCAAAACAACTGGCTCACTCCGTTCAATTGACAAATCCAGCTGGTCGCCGGCAACATCCAGCACCGTCACTTTCATCTGGTTCTGAGTTAGCGTTCCGGTTTTGTCAGAACAGATGACCGTAACTGACCCCAGTGTTTCAACTGCATTCAGCCGACGGATCAGGGCATTTCGGTTGAGCATCCGCCGAGCGCCGAGTGTTAAAGCGATCGTAACTACCGCGGGCAATCCTTCCGGTACCGCTGCCACCGCCATACTCACTGCCACCAGAAACATCGCCCGCCAGTCACCGCCGCGGATTATTCCGACCGTAAAAATAACACTCACAATCACCAGCACCGCCAACGCCAGTTCTCGACTCAAACTTTCAAGCCGTTTCTGTAGCGGGGTTGGTTCCCGTTTTACCGTCTGCAGTATTGTAGCAATTTTACCCAGTTCAGTATTCATCCCCGTCCGGGTGACAACCATCAACCCACGGCCTGCAACTACGGCAGTTCCCATAAACACCATATTTCGGCGTTCAGCAAGTGGAACTTCATCTTGAAGATTGAATACACAGTTACTATCTTTATCCACCGGCTCGGACTCACCGGTAAGTGTCGCCTCTGAAACCCGTAGGTTAACCGACTCTAATAATCGGCCATCTGCCGGAATATGCACACCCGATTCTAAAAATACGATATCACCGGGCACCAGCTCCCGGGCAAAAATCTCAATAACATGTCCATCCCGGCGCACTTTCACTTTGGGAACAGCCAGTTGTTTAAGCGCTTGCATCGTTTTTTCTGCCCGGTATTCCTGAACAAATCCCAGAATAGAATTAAGTGAAACAATCGCCGCGATGGCAACCGCATCAATAATCTCTCCCAGAAAAACAGAAATTCCGCACGCCACGAGCAACATCAGCATCAAAACGGAGCTAAATTGAGAAATAAAAATGGCTGCCGGACTTCTAACTCCCGATTCTTTGATTTCGTTTTTTCCGTAGCGCTGTAACCGGACTTTTACCTCTTGGGAACTTAACCCATTTTCCCGGTTTACATTCAGTTCCCTTAGAACGTCGTTAATGTCTTTTAAATAAAAATCTTCCATCAGGTAAAATTCAACGGCTGCCGGTTTTTTTAATCCGGGAACAACGTGTCACCTTGCTGATTATTTGCCCTTTTCGTCACTCCGCTCGGAACTCTTTTCCTTCAGCACATCAGCAACCATTGCCAGGGCGCCCAGCACACCGCTTGCTTCGTAGGGAACAAACATCTTTGTTGCTTTGCCTTCTGCTATTTTTGCCAAGGCTTCAAGATATTTGATAGTAATCAAATCCCGGGTTGGATTACCTTTATGGATTGCGGAATAAACTCGTTCAATTGCCTGAGCTTCCCCCTCTGCAACCGTCGTAAGTTTATAACGTTCGGCATTTGCCACCCGCTCAATTGCTGCTGCCTGACCTTCTGCCTCCAGAATCTTCGCCTGCTTCTCCCCTTCTGCCTTCAGAATTGCTGCCTGGCGCACACCCTCGGCTTCAAGCACAAGTGCTCGGCGGTCACGTTCTGCTTTCATCTGCCGGTGCATTGCTTCCGTAACATCAGCCGGCGGTTCAATTCGCTGAAGTTCTACCCGTGTTACCTTTGCGCCCCATTTATCGGTCGCTTCATCAAGGACATCTCGCAGTTTCGCATTGATTTTTTCTCTTGATGTCAATGACTCATCCAGTGTTAGATCACCAATCACATTCCGTAAATTGGTTTGCGCAAGTTTTATAGTCGCCAAACGGAAATTTGCCACATTGTAAAGTACTTTGACCGGATCAGTAACCTCGTAATAAACAATGGCATCTACAGTAACCGTAGCGTTGTCCTTGGTAATCACCTCTTGTGGTGGTACATCCACCACCTGTTCGCGCATATCTACCTTTATCATCCGTTCAAGAAATGGAATAATGAAATTCAAACCCGGTTGAACCAGTCGTTGATACTTCCCGAGCCTTTCCACCGCGCCGCGCTGATAAGGTCGCACAATCTTCAAACCCAAGAGCGCCCAGATGAAAAGAAAGATTAAAACAACGATAATAAAAGTCATTACTTACTCCTTTTTAAATGGCTCAACAATCAATCGGGTGCCCTCCACTTTCAAAATCCTTACCTTGTGACCGGCAGGAATTGTTACCTCCGACTCTGCCAGCCACTCTTCACCGCTAACCTTAACCCGGCCTTGATTCGGCGGCACAATATCTTTGATAACTGTCCCCACCGCACCGAAATAACGCAGTGCCCCCACGGGCTCTGGTTCCGGGTTAGTAATCTTTTTCCCAATCCATTGGGCAAGAAAAACCCCTAAACCGGAAAGGAAAAGAAATGTTCCGTAATGAACATAGGGATTATGAATAAAAAGCGCAATGATACCGGTAACGATTGCTCCGACACCGAACCAAATAATTACTAGACCGGGAACAATCATCTCCAGAACCGCAAGCACCAAACCCATAATTATCCAGACCGCGGGTTTCAAAATCGGCATATTAACCTGCCTTGGCTAAAATTAAACTGCGACATTAGCAGTTATTATGATGGACTTTTAATAACTAAAGTCAAGATGCACTTTATCTCTGCAATCGTAACGAATTCGCGATAATGATTAACTTTTAAGGTTCGGCAATTAAAATGTTAAATTAAAATGAACCAGTGGTTTGTAAATCGGTCCTTCGGGATACAACTTACTCTGATAAAGAACAACCTGATTAACCTCCCAAACCGAACTGACAAAGGAAACATCCCGAACAAAATCTACCGGTGCAAAATCGCGCAGCCGGCCAATAGTAAGGTGTGGGCTGAAAGGTCTTTTTTCAGGTACATAACCCAGTGGCTTCAAATTATTGACAACAACTTGCTGGAGTTCCATAATCTTCACTCTGCCGTTTTCAATACCAGTCCACAGAACTCGGGCTCTTGAAATACTGGGAAACGCGCCCAAACCCTGTAATTGGCATTTGAACCGTGGGCAATTATTAAGTGCAGTTTTTAGAATAACTGCTGCATTTTGAATAAATGATGGGCTGACTTCGCCCATAAACACTAGTGTCAGATGCATCTGCTCCGGCTTAACCCACTTTACTGGCAAACTCGTCCTTGCCTGTAAATGGCTCAACAATTGGGAAAGTTCTAATTTCACTGGTGCTGGTGTATCAATTGCAATGAAACTCCGAATTTTTTCGCTCATATAGCTAACGATGCCGGAAGTTTGACCGAAGTCAATTCTATAATTGATTCTTCAAAGGTCGTCGCCCCGGAAATTTATAACGGATTAACTTAAAAAATTTCCAGGTTGGACTTGGTAAAAGGGTTTGAATTTTCCAGAGGACAAGTCCTTTTTGAGAAATTGGGAATTTTCGGCGAAATCGGGTTTGCTTTTTAAGCGCCGCGAATCCCTCCCTTATTCCAGCTTTAACGGCTTTGAACCGCAATGGATTTTTTAGCATGTGCCGGCAAATCCAGCTGGTTGATAGCAACCAGTTCTGTGGAAATGGAAAATACTTATTGAACACCAGTATGCCGTTGCGAACATAATAAGTGGTAATTTGGGAATTAGCAAACTGCCGGCGCTTTCGGCGGTGCAGAGTGATAAAATCAGGCTTATAAACAATTACTGCGCCTGATTGTAAAAACTGAAGTGTCAGGTCAGCCTCTTCAAATCCCCAGAAAAAATTATCGGGGTAACCATTAATCTTATGTAACGCCGAACTTCTGAATACCGTCCCGCTCCCGTGGATAAAATGTCCTCGAAACCCCTGAACTGGATCCCCCCCCCAGGCAAAAACCTCCCAATTTTCCGTTTCGCAGGAATGGTCATAGTAATTAATTACCCTGGTACAGAGGACATCAATATCCCCACCATCGGTTTCCAGAAATTTAACGATCTCGGTAATCGTTTCCGGATTTTCGGGCTGGGAATCGTCATCATACTGAAAAACATATTTTCCCTGCGCATTATTAAGAAATAAGTTACGTGCTCCAATCCCGATGTTTTCCTCAGTACGATAGACCTTAATTTCCGCACCCTGACCGAATTCCTGCTCCAGCATCTGCAGGGTATCATCCGAGGAATTGTTGTCAACAACAATTACTTCCTTTTTCGGATAATGTGCTTCCAGCAAACTGTTAATTGTAATTCTTAATTCAGGAGCTCGGTTATGGGTTAATATACCAATAGAAATCGGCGGAAACTCAATCACTGCCTTTTTGTTTCAATTTTCTTCATACCAGGTGGCACAATTAACAGCTGTCTGAGCTGGTTGAGTGCACTCCATGCCGCTCGTTCCTTAATTAGCTCCCTGGTTCCTGAAAAAAGTTGTTTTTGAATAAAAATCCGTTTCCTGACCTGCGTCCCGATATACACCAGGCCAACCGGTTTCATCCTCGTTCCACCACCCGGCCCAGCTATCCCCGATATCGCAACTGCACAATCAGCACCGGTAATATTAATTACCCCTCTAAGCATTTCCCCAACCGTTTGACTGCTAACCGCACCGTATTTTTTTAGAGTGACCGAACTGACACCGAGCAAATTTTGCTTGACCTCATTTGCATAGGCAATTACTCCCCCCAAGTAATAATCAGAACTACCCGGAATACCGGTTATCAGGTCACCGACCAGTCCACCGGTACAGGATTCAGCGGTCGCGACCGTTAATCCTTGCCTGCGCAACAACTCGCCTACTACTTCAGCAAGATTTTTCTCCTCCAGCGTGTAAACATTCCTTCCCAGTAATCTAACAACCGTTTGCACACATCGCTTTAGGCTATTTTGGTCCGGTCCCGTAAAAATCAGGTCCAGACCGGCGACTGATGGATAATAACCAACCCGAACATCGGAAAAATCTTTTAAGCATCTCTCAATCTTTGGCGCAATCTGTGATTCAACTAAACTAAAAGTACGAATCAACGCCTGATGAAATACTTCAGTTGAAAATCTCTTTTTCAAAAAACCAACAATGGCACCATCAAGCAATGCCTCCAATTCCTGAGGCACACCCGGCAACAATATTATTAAACTCCCCTGATGCTCCAATGCCATTCCCGGAACCATACCAACTGGATTTTCAAAAATAAGGGCATTGGCAGGAATAACAGCCTGTTTTTCTGCCAGTTTGGGCATTAACGTTCCCCGCTTCTGAAACAGCCGTTGAATTTTATTTAAGGTATCTTTATCCTTAACTAATTGTCGATTAAGCAGTCCCGCGACCGCCTCCCGGGTTCGGTCGTCACTCGTGGGACCCAAACCGCCAGTAATAAATATTAAACGGCTGCGAACCAATGATTCTGCCAGTGCTTGTTGAATAAATTCAACCTCGTCGCCGACACTAACCACGCGATTGACCCTGATCCCGATTTGCGCCAGCCGACGGGCAATTAACGCTGAATCGGTATCAACTATTCTGCCGGTAAGCAGTTCATTACCAACAGCGATCAGTTCACAATGCACTTCCGCCTCTTAACGGTGGGAAAATAAGGATGATTATTCTTAAAACAATATTTGCACATATGCCTGCCAGAACATCATCGAGCATCACTCCCCAACCTCCGTTTAATCGCTGGACCCGGTCAATAAACGGCAGCTTCAGAATATCGAAACCACGCCAGAGCAGAAAACCTGCAATCAGTCCAAGAATTGAAACCGGATTATAAAAAAAGGTAATCAGCGTGCCCGCAATCTCATCAATTGTCACCCGGTGCGGGTCTTTACCCCAGACCTTTTCCAAATCAGTAGCCAGCCAGACTCCAATAAAAAAGACACCAATAATAATGCATAATGCTAAAACCGGCTGACGGGCAAGGAAAAAGGCAGGAACAAGAGTAAAGATACTGGTAACAGTTGCCGGGGCAAATGGAAAATACCCAGTAAAAAACCCTGACCCGATAAAAGACTGGAATCTAAATTTGAAGTCTTTCAAAATAATTAAATGCTAACTATATAAATTAAAACAACTTACCGACGACGTCGGGTTGGAAACCGCTGTTCCATTTCGACTACCAGATTGGCAACAATAAAAATTGAAGAATAGGTGCCAAAAATTATTCCCACCGTCATCGCAAATGCAAAATCCCGGATTTCAGCCGATGCCAGAATCAGCAGCGCAACTGAAACAAACAGGGTTGTCAGTGAGGTAATTACTGTCCGGTTTAGTGTCTTGTTAATTGCCAGATTGGCAATTTCCGCAAAACTTTCCTTGCGAATTTTTTTTGTATCTTCCCGTATCCGGTCAGAAACAACAATTGAGTCGTTAACCGAATAGCCGATGACCGTAAGAATCGCGGCAATCAACGTGGTAGTAATCTCTTTATTGAAAAGTGAGCAAAAGCCCAGGACAATCAACGTATCGTGAACCAACGCCAGTACCGCACCGGTTCCGAATCGAAAATCAAAACGGAAACTGACATAAATCAAAATCCCGATCATCCCGATAAGAATTGCTATCAGCACCTTCCCTTGCAACTCCCGAGAAATACGCGGTCCAACCGCTTCATCGCGGAGAACCTCAAAGGCGATGCCGGGGAAGGAAACTGCCAACTGCTGACGCAGACGTGAAGAAAAATTTGATTCAGCACCAGTTTTTTCCTGGGGTTTAACCCGAATGAGAAAATCACCAGTCTCTGTCTGTTGGATTGAAGCACCGGATTCACCCATTGCTGTCAGTGCCGCCCGTACAGCATCAATTTTTACCGGCTGTGAAAAACGAATTTGCACCAGACCACCACCGGTAAAATCAACGCCGTAGCGGAATCCTCTGAAAATAATCAGCAGGATACTCGTTAGCACCAGCAATGCGGAAATCAGAAAGAAAATTCTGCGGTTTTTAACAAACGCTATATTAGTAGTGCCAAAAAGTTTCATAGTTAAATCCTCAAATTTTTGACTTCAAAACGGGCAAGAAACCAGTCAAAGATAAATCGGGTCAGGAAAACTGCGGTAAAAACGTTAATAATCAGACCAACCGCCAGGGTAATCGCAAATCCCCGGACCGGACCTGAACCGATAAAATAAAGTGCAATCGCAGTAATAATGGTAGTGGCGTTGGCATCAATTATTGTTACCAGGGCACGCTGATATCCGCTATCTACCGCTGCCATAGGTGTCTTGCCAAATTGTAACTCTTCGCGGATTCTTTCAAAGACCAAAACATTAGCATCAACTGCCATTCCAATGGTCAAAGCAATACCCGCCAGACCAGGCAGTGTCAAAGTTGCTCGTAATGCTGCCAGCGCTGCCAGCAAAATAAATACATTCAGAAACAATGCCAAATCAGCAAGCACTCCGCCAATACCATAATAAACGAGCATAAAAATAACCACAATCACCGCACCAACTACACTGGCAATTATCCCGCGCCGGATTGCATCCGCGCCCAGCGATGCGCCGATTGAACGTTCTTCCACTACTATAACCGGAGCTGGTAATGCACCGGAATTCAGGACAATTGCCAAATCCTTTGCTTTATCCCCTCGCCGATCATTCAAGGTAATCTGTCCCCGGCCATTGGGTATGCGCTCCTGAATACGGGGAGCGGAACGAACCACGCCATCGAGCACAATTGCCAGTCTTCTTCCGACATTTCTCCCGGTTATTTGAGCAAATTTAGCAGCACCTTCCCGGTCAAGTTCAAAATTGACAACCCAAGTATTTGCCCTTTCCAGGTCCGTCCCCTGATAGATTGACGGCTCTGCCCGTCGCAAACGGGTACCCATTAACTCCGGCTCACTCTTTAATAAATATATCCTTACGACTTTACCATATTGCTCGGTTTCAACCGGACCAAAACGGAACTCATATCCCTGAGGCCAATAATCTCTCCCTTTATTCAAAAGATTAGAAAACTGAGCAGTATCTTCGGCAGCAATCATTAAATCCAGTTCATCGGTTTCGCTCCGCAGATAACTTAAAAGTGAACCGGGTGCAACCTGCTTCGAACTATCAACCGGTGGTGATAAAGATGTGGTATCAGTGACAGGTCCAATCAAACCAAGCGCCTGTAATTTTTCATCAATCGTTTTCAGAGCGTCGTAGGCTTTGGCTTTTTCTTCAACTAACTGAAAGGTTAGATGTGCCGGTTGCTTGATTATGTTTAGCGCCCGTTCCCGGTCAACACCAGGCAGCTGAACAAGAATTCTGCCCTTATCGGTTTTCTGAATCGTTGGCTCAAAAACACCAAATTGGTCAATTCGGTTCCTGATCACTTCAAGAGCCAAATCTGGTGCCCGCCGTGCCTCTTCTTCTGTTAATTGACTCCGGTCGATATCCAGCACTACATGCATACCCCCAACCAAATCCAACCCCAGATGAATAATGCGCTTTTCATAAAGCGAGGCTTTATGTCGGTTGAATTCATTGATTTCATTAATTACCGTCTGGCTGTCAGCTACCGTTGCCGCTGCTGCCAATCGCTCTTTAAGTAACCGCTCCTGACGGGGAATTATAATATAAAGCTGGAAACTCGGCCAGAGCAAAAATCCAGCAACCAGCACAACCACTAACCAGATTGCAAGTTTTATTCTCGCGCCTTTCAACGCTACACCTCCTGAATAATCCTCTTCATCTCAGCCACCGCCTCTTTTAACCCGATAAATATCGCCCGGGCAACTATTGAAAATCCAATGGAAAAACCCTGGGCAATATTCTCTTCAACTATCGGCACGACGTTCTGATAATTCAAGCCGTGCCCGACATGTACCGTCAACCCCGATGCCCGGGCAGCATCGGCTGCAATTTTCAATCTATTAATATGAAACTGCTGCCGTCTGGACTCCTTACTGTAGCGATCAGTATTTAACTCCACAACCTCGGCACCTATGGCTGCGGCGGCTTTGATTTGAGCCGGCTCTGGTTCCACGAATATACAAACCCGGATACCGGCTTTTCTAAGAAAAGCAACCACCCGCTTCAAGGAGTTCTGCTGTCTGATAACGTCCACCCCCTCAGTCGTCGTCACCTCAGTAACTACCTCTGGTACCAAAGTTACCTGGTCAGGCTTTACCTTGGAGATAAATTTAAGCATTTTTGGAGTTGCCGCCATCTCAACCGTCAGATATGTCTTTATCGTCTCTCGAAGCAGTTTAACGTCCCGGAAGTTGATATGCCGTTGGTCCTGACGCAAATGAACCGTAACTCCGTCGCCACCACCTAATTCTACCAGCAAAGCCGCCTGCACCGGGTCAGGAAAAATTTCCTGCCGAGCTTGACGTAGTGTGGCAATATGATCTATATTTACTGATAACATTCGCATTTTACCCGATTTTAGACAAGAAATTGTCTGATGTCAAATTAAACCGCCATTTAATCAATTCGCCGCTCAGTCCGCAACCAGTTATACTTTGGTCGTTTACCAAAAAAGTATTGCCAGTAACCAGCCAGCAATGCCAGGTTTACCCAAACGTAATATTGGGGAATAAGCATTTTGCGCAATTTCCCCTTAACATAAGGAACAAGCGGGGTTGTTAAATATACAATTAATTGGAGTATCAGTAGAACCCGGAAAAATGGAATTGAAACCTTCACCGCACAGGTAAGTAGGATTGAAATTAAAAAGAAAGGAATAAACCACCGCAGATATTTGTGTGAGAAAAAAATCCAGGCAACCAGTCCGTACTTTGGTGAAAGGATATCGCTATAACGAAAGAACTGTTGGGCATTCCCCTTGCTTATTCTCATCTTTCTCTTAAATTCAACTACCGGAGGTTCAACCCTTGTCCAGGAAATAGCCTTGGGTTCGTATACGGACTTGTACCCCTGTCGAAACACAAATATCCCCAATACATAATCATCATTAATGATATCTGGCGGCAATGGCTTGTATAGTGAGCGCCGGAGAAACATCGCCCAGCCATAAACACCGACTGCGGCACCAATTTTGCCTTCCAGTTCCTTTATTTTATTCTCAAATTTATCCCACAAGCCTTCAGCAACAATTCCTTTTTCATTTTGGCGCCGATAAGCTGGTAGAACCAAACCAACTTTATTATCCCGAAAATGTCCAACACTTATTCGTAATGCTTGGGGGGCAAGTAAAACATCGGCATCTGTAAAAAGGATGATATCGCCAGTCGCATTCTCAGCAAGCATATTTATGACCGCACTTTTACCTAGTCGTTCATTAACAGCGATTAACCTTACCCTGCTATCTTTATCGGCAAAACTACGGACAATATCGTTAGTACGGTCGGTCACCGCATCGGTTCCAACCAAAATTTCAATCTTTTCCGGTGGGTAATCAAGTTCCTGGCAATTATGCAATTTAGCGGCTATCGTCAGTTCTTCATTCCAGGCAGCAATTGCAATAGTTATTTTCGGAAAGTCAGTGAACTCCGGCTGATTTTCTTTTTTCCGCAGAAATTTTACTAATAATATCAGAATTAGAGGAAAGATGAACCAATGATAAATAAATAATATTAATGGCCCCCAGAAAAAAATAATTGCTATCCAATCAAACATTATATTATTCCTTAATGGTAAGATTCGTTTATAACCTTACGATATACCATCAAATGGCGCTCCGCCGCATCTTGCCAGCTAAACCGATTTACCCATTTATGTCCTTTTTTGACCAGTTCACTGCGCAAATTTTCAGATGTTAAAACCTGACGCAATTTTGATTTTAGAATATCAGCATCGGCAGGAGGGAACAATAATGCTGCGTCACCCGCTGCTTCAGGAATTGATGAACTATCAGCAGCCACTACTGGGCAACCGCAAGCCATTGCTTCCAGAATCGGCAAACCAAATCCTTCATACCATGACGGGAAAACCAGACATTGAGCCAGATTGTAAAGTGCTACAAGCAAATCATCAGGAACATAGCCGAGAAATTGGACTTGTGATGCTATTCTCAACTTTGCTGAAAACTGACGGATTTCATTGGCTCCCAAGCCATCCTTACCTGCAAACACCACACCATCAGTTAACCCTTCTTTAATCAAAGGTTCGGCTGCCCTGAGTAAAGTCTCAATATTTTTCCGACGTTCAATTACACCCACATCAAGTAAAAATCTCTCTGGTAGTTGAAGCTCTTTTCGAACTTTTTCTAAAAAACTACTGTCATTAACAGGGCGAAATTTTTCACTAATCCCGTGATAAATCACAAATATTTTTTCTTCGGCAACTTTCATAAGTGAAATCAGATCATTCTTAGTAGCCTCCGAAACCGCAATTATTGCTGATGCCCGTTTGATAGCACTCTGAACCTGGAATTTTATATATTTCCGATAAATTCTGGTATAAGCGGTTGGAACTTTAAGAAAAGCAAGGTCGTGAATAGTAGCAACACAGGGACAATCGGCTTTTGCCGGAATAACAAAATTAGGCCCGTGAAAAAGTGTAATTTTTTTTAGATTCAAAAATTGGGGGACAATAACGTTCATCCAGTAAGGTGAATATAATTGAGCAAGCCTGCCACCTTCCCGATAAAAGCATCCCAACTGTACATATCGACAGCCATCAGGAATTTCTTTTTTGCTCACTGGCTTGTCGCCCAGCAGTAAATACTCAAATTCAGGCCCTACGCGAATAAGCTTATTAACCAAAGCCTCTATGTAGTTCCCGATACCAGTTTTCGGCCTAAGACATTTACGTATGTCAATTGCAATTGTCTTTTTCTGTGTCATTTTGTGTTTAATATATATCTCCCCAACTTTAAGTCAAGCGTATTAAAGTTATACTTGAATTGAAAAACAGTCTCGCTATTGTTAGCAGTAAATGAAACTGCTTGTTGATGCATCTTTTCACACTGGTATTAAAGTAGGGATCGCTCGTTATATTGAATGTATGGTAAAAGAAATGAGCTCGCTTTGCGATGTCTCAATTCTCACCACAGTTCCCAATGTGTTTTCCAGCGTAAAATGTAAAACAATCACTATCCCTGCTTGGACCCAGAGCCACCGTGGTAGATTGTTGTGGCAACTAACTCAACTTAGAAAATACTGCAGTACGGAATATGATTTACTTTTCTGTCCGACTCCTGTTGCCCCCCCATTCTGTTCAATCCCGGTTATTTCGGTCGTCCACGATTTAACCCCATTAATTGAAAATGCCATCCATGGTCCAAAATTTAAAGCCAGTTTTTTAATTGCGTTAAAAAGTCTTAAATGGGCTGATTATGTCATTACTGACTCAAACTACACAAAACAACAGCTAATCTGGCGCCGCTTTTTCCCAGCTAATAGAATCAAGACGGTCTATCTTGGCCCTGCCATTTACGAATCATATTATGGATGTGATCTCGGACGGCACTTGCAACCCTATATCCTGTACGTTGGTGGCCATATTCCTAACAAAAACGTCCCGCGTCTAATTGCCGCCTTCTCACAACTTAACCTGCCCACTAACCTGAAATTGGTAATAGTAGGCTGGGGTAACCCAAACCAAATCGGCACAACGCTCGCTACCATTAAGAAAAATAAAATTACCGAACGTGTAGTCCTTTTGCCGGAAATATCTGACCAGGAATTGTCCAGTCTCTATCATTATTGTTCGATATTCGTTTTCCCTTCACTCTGCGAAGGTTTTGGTCTACCAGTTCTGGAGGCAATGCTCCATGGAGCTACCATCGCCTGCAGTTATTCTTCGAGTTTACCTGAAATTGCCGGAAATACTGCTGTTTATTTTGATGCCACAAAAATAAATACAATCCGCAGCGCACTTGAATTATTAATTGATAACATCACGCTTTCTCAAGAATTAAAGCATGCTGCCCGGGCTCGGGCCCAACTTTTTTCCTGGAAAAAAGCAGCCCAAGATGTCATTCGGTTAGCCGAAAAGGTCATTCTCCAGCGAACTCACTCTGGATTTAGATGCTAAACGCTGGAGTGCCATCGCTAATCCAAACCACATACCGATTACCATAAAGGTACTGCTTAATGAGTCAAAAGCCGAGTGCGCGGCAAAGGCAATTAATGCGGCAGTTACCCCCAATGCAATATGCTGATACTCTGAACAATTTTGGCTAATTAGCCGATTGGTTCGGACGATTGTGCCGAATAATAAAATTACAAACAATAGAAACCCGATAAATCCGAGGTCCGCCATCGTTTCTATATAAAGGTTGTGAGTACTGAAATATACCTTCGGGTCGAAAAGTCGTGGGTAACCATAATAGTATTTAAGAAAACGAAAATTTTCCCAGCCAACACCTAAAAGCCAGTTTTTCCTGGCTACCAGTAATCCAAAATTCCATAATATCAACCGGGCTACAAAAGCCGGGTCGGCAAAACTTGTGCTCTCCACTCTGCTAATAAAAAGACTCCGTAAAAAACTGGATAACAATAAAAACAGCCCACCTGCTCCCGTTAGCGCTGCTAAAATCGCGGAGCGGGATTTTATCAGAAGATATAATACCGCCATCCCAAACCCGAACCACGCACCCCGGGAACGGGTAAATACTAACCCAGCAAAAAGGATTAAAATAATTATACTCAACAAAAGACGCCGTTTGAATTGCTGTTCACCGATTAAGATGCCGAGCAATGCAGCAGCCAAAGTTGCAATCAGCAACCCCAAAGCATTTAGGTCAAGAATTCCAAACGGCCCGGACAATTTTTTGCCCCCGAAGGTATCTACAAAACCAGCCGAGTATTTTACAAGAAAAGGCAAAGATAAAACACAAATCACAACGCCAATGGTTATCGCATGTATTAACCTCTTAATTTCATTTTGGTTTTGAGGAATAATTGCGAAAAAATAACCTATGATGAATACTTCTAATATTAGAATATTACAGGTTACAAAAAAATGGTAAACTGGCCCTCTGATTATGGCAAAAATAAAAGAAAGTATTATCCAGCTCAGTAATAAAACACTTGATATCTTTTCAGCCACAGGTAAATTTCCCGATTTCGCATCTAAATAATCGTCAAGCCATGGAGTAAATTTTAAAACCAATAGAAAGAAAATTACCGATGGAAAAAATAAAAATTGCTGGTAATCATTAGGTATCAACTGGCAGATTGCAATCGGCGCCATTATCGCTGCTGCCAGTAAAAGTAACTGATTGTTCTGAAATAATAAAATCCAGATAATGAATTGAAATGGAATCAGTAAAATCAACCAAGCGAAATTATTTTTTCCAAAAGACATAAAATATAAAAAACCGGCAAGACAAACTAACTGTGATAAAGATAATATCAGAGCCGTTGTTAAATTAATCCGCTGATTGGCGTTTTTAAAAATCATTTTAATCGGCTTAAAAATGGTCTAATAATCTCAAGATCTGCTGCCGTGAATTCACGCAATACAATTAGTACTATTAAGTAAAAGAGAAGTCCGGAAACTAAACCCATCAGCACGTGAATGCGGAGTGCTATGCGGGCAATCACTACCGCGGGCAAAAGAGCACCTATCACCCTTAATAAACTCACTCCAATACCCCGGCTCGCTGTGTGGGACCGTTCCAGTATTTGCCAAACGACAATATAAAATATCAAACTGCTGAACTCGGCAGTGACGATTGAAATTGCAGCTCCGCGTGTCCCGATCAATGGAATAAGAATTAGATTCAGTATTACATTAACGAATAGTGCAATTGCCGTTTGTATAGTCATCCAGCGTGCGCGGTTGGTCGCCATAAAATAGTTACTGAAGACCGATGTGAAACCAGTAGCAAACGCCCACCATAACAGTATTCTTAGTACGTTAGCTGCCGGCAGGTATCCAATACCATAAATGAAAACTATTAACTGCCCCGCAAACAAACTTCCCAGTACGCCAACCGGCAGAAGCATTACAATAATCAGCCTAAGTGCCCTAGTTAATAAATGAACTAACCGAGCAGGGTTTGTTGTGAACAGACTGGAAAAAACTGGATAAAGTGCACTGGAAAATGAAATTCCGATAAAATTTAAACCAGTTACCAGGCGGAAAGCGGCATTGTACACTCCAACCTCCTTATCACCGGCAATTTTTGATAATAGAGCAGAACCATTCCAGTAGTAAAACAGTACGAAAATAGCACCAATTCCAATGGGCAACCCATCAAGTAATAAACTATACCATTTTCCTAAATTAAAACTCACCTTTAAAGGAACGAATTTACTGTTGAGAATGATAATCCCGACAACCGTTGTAATTAAACCGGCACCGGCATAGAGCCAGGCATAATAAGCAGGCTTAGGCGAAATCCGATTGAGGAACAGCACCCCGCTTAATAGTATCAAACTTTGAATTATCCGAACTAACGCAGTGAATTCCATTCGTTGAAAGCCTTGAAAAATATAACAAAAATAGGCAATAAAGGCGGTCTCGACAATAAACAAACTACAGATATAGACAATTACCCGATTTTCTGCTGGGTAACCCAAAATATTCACCAGCCCCGATATCAGTATCACAACCAGCAAGGCAACAACCAGTTTAATTCCAACTGCATTACTGATCAGTTCCTGTGCCCGCTGCCGCTCCCTCGCAATCTCACGCGCCGCAACTGCACCCAGCCCGAGATCAGTTAACGCCGAAAACATTGTAGCGAAAGCGAACCCAAATGACAAAATTCCGAATTTTCCCGCTCCGAGGTGCCGTGCTGCCAGTACATAAAAAAAGAACATAAGAAATTTATTCGTAACATCAGCAATCGAAAGAAAAAAGGTATTTAATGCTACTCGGTGATAGCTTGGCTCGGTCACATCAATTACTGCCGGCGGAATGTAATCATCCGCCAAAAGCCGGCAAGCGCAGCTTTGAATTCCTGTCCCAGGTTATGCCATTTTTCATATTCATTAGGTCTGACATTCTGTAAAAATTTGAAGTATTCACTAATAAAAGCAAATAGAATACTAAAACCAAAACTGAAAATAAATGCACCGATTACTAAAATACTGCGCCGGGGAAAACTGTGGCGTTGCGGTGGAACAGCATAATCAAGCACTGTCAGAGTCGGAGCATCCCGCGCTTCTAAGATTTTGGCATACTCATATTGCTGGTAAAGCATAGAATAAGTTTCTTCCTGAATACGGTAATCACGATAACGCCGCGCAAATTCTGCTCCAACTGTCGGCAGATGGCTGAAGGCAACTGCAAATCCAACCCCAAATCCCTGAGTGCCGCCTCCTTGTTCAAGTTTGCGCAACTGTTCAGAAAAAGACCCAACTTCCCTCTGAAGATTAAGTAAGTAGGGGTTGTCAGGACTGGCGATATCCTTAATCGCATCAAGTTCTGCCTGTTTTACATAGGCCTGCGATTTAAGATGGGCATAGGCATCAATGGCAGCGCGAGTTTCATCGTCAACTGCCACTACCTTATACCGCTCCTGAAAAACCCTTAAAGACTCCTGGGCTTCAGCGAGGCTCAACTGAACATCCTGTAAACGCTTTTCCAAAAATAACCGCATATTTCGACCGCGACTCATATTTGATGTTCTCAAAAACTGGTCAAGCTCGGTTATATAAGCATTGGCAATTTTAGCCGCAAGTAATGGTGTCTTTGCTTCAACCGCAATCCGAACTATCCCTTCATCGCTTACCCCAACCTTAGTCATATTCTTAAGCTGTTTGCGGATAACATCTGTTTTAAGCGGGTCAATTTTATAGTAATGGGCAATACTGCAGGCTTCAGCAACCCGGTCAATTACCGTGCGACTGGTTAAAATCCCAGCCATAATCTCAGATGCACCTGTTGCCGTGCCGAACGAACCCAGTCGAAACCGGGAAAGACCACTACCAATTCCAGTTCCTAAAACACTGGTCAAACCAAATAAATCACCTTCTTCAGTTGGGGGCAACAGTTGTGCTACTGAAGTATAGCGCCGCGGTAAAAGAAAAGTAACTGCTAAAACCAAAACCGAAATAACCAGTGTATTAACAAAAATAAACCGACGCCACTTGAGAATTATCGCGAGATAATTTACAATTCTATTCACGAGCAGAGTTTAAGAAAATTATGCCCGCTGTCAACCGATGCCAACCATTGACTGAGGATCCGCCTGATTCTTAACGCTGCTTTGCCATCCCCGTAGACATTAACATTTCTAACCATCCGTTGATAAAACCGCTTTGAGCTTAAAATCCGCTCAGTTACCGTTATGATTTGCTCGGGCTTCGTTCCAACCAGCAGTGCGGTGCCGAATTTTATGGCCTCCGGCCGTTCTGTTTTCTCCCTTAATACAAGAACCGGTTTCCCCAGCGTGGGCGCTTCTTCCTGAATACCCCCTGAATCCGTTAGAATCAAGTAGGCTTGTTTCATCAAACCAACGAATTCGGGATAATTCAACGGGGGAAGCAGACGGAGCCGTTTTTCACCACTCAAGATTGAAGAAACTGTTTTTCGAACATTGGGATTTGGATGAACCGGGAATACCACTTCTACATCCGGATGTCTTCGCACAATCGTCAATAACGCCTCGCAGATTCCTCGTAGTAGGGAACCAAAATTTTCACGCCGATGTAACGTTACCAAAAGAATTTTGGTGTTCTTACCTTGTTGTAAAGAATATTTAGTCTTTTTCAATATCCACTGCAAAGCGTCGATCACCGTATTGCCGGAAATATGAATCCTTTCTTTGTCTACACCTTCGGCGATTAAATTCTGGAACGCCAAGCGCGTTGGAGCAAAGTGAATATCTGCAATTAGAGCAATAAACCGCCGATTGATTTCTTCCGGAAAAGGTGAATATTTATCGTAGGTTCGCAACCCGGCTTCTACGTGGCCGATAGGAATTTTTTGATAATATGCAGCCAGGGCTGAAGCGAATGCACTTGAAGCATCACCTTGCACAAGTAAGATATCTGGTTTTTCTTTTTTCAATACTGGCTCAAGTCGTGTTAAAATTTTTACCACCACATAACTTAGAGATTGATTTTTTGCCATTATCTGCAAATCATAGTTGGGAACAATATCAAAAATATTCAACACCTGATCTAGCATTTCACGGTGCTGTGCGGTGGCAACAACTACTACCTGAAACCGATCGGGGTATCTTTGCAACTCCTTCACTACCGGCCCGAGTTTAATCGCTTCTGGCCTTGTTCCGAAAGAAATCAGAATTTTATATCTTCGTCTCAATGCGTCTCCCCCCAGCTTCTTCCGACACCAATTTCTACAATTAATGGAACATTCAAACGCCATGCATTTTCCATCTCAAACTTCACCATCTCCTTTGCCTCCTCACATCTTTCTTCCTCTACCTCAAGTAATAACTCATCGTGAATCTGAAGAATAATACCACCTTCGAACCCCATTTCTTGTAATCGTTTGTCTACTCTGATCATCGCCTTTTTCATTATATCGGCAGCCGAACCTTGCATCGGTGCGTTTAAAGCCGCCCTAAGTGCTGCTTCTGCCTCCTGTCGGATACTGCTGGTAATTCCGGGTACCGGTCTAATTCGTCCTGATAGAGTTCGGACAAAGCCGTCACGTTTTGCCAACTCGGTTATTCGCTCACGCCATTGGGCAACACCGGGAAATTTCAGAAAATATTCATCCATAAAAGCCCGTGCCTGTTCTATTGAAATGTCCATACGGGATGAAAGTCCCCAGTCACCCATACCATAAATCAAACCGTAATTTACCATCTTAGCAATCCGGCGATGTTCCGGAGTGACTTGATTTAGTGGTATATTTAAAATGGCGGAAGCCGTGGCAGCATGGATATCTTCTCCATTCAAAAATGCAGAAATCAATCGCTCGTCCCCCGTAAAATGAGCCAGTACTCTAAGTTCAATCTGGGAATAATCAGCCGAAATTAACATTTTCCCCGTATCCGCTACAAAACCACATCTAATCTTTTTGCCCAGCTCACCGCGAATTGGAATATTTTGGAGATTTGGTTCCGTACTTGATAGTCGACCGGTACTGGTTCCTAACTGGTTAAAACTGGTATGGAGACGATGGCTTACTGGATCCGCGTGCGCAGGCAATGGTGCCAAATATGTATTGCAAAGCTTGTCCAATTCTCGATAACGCAAAATTTCCGAAACGATCGGATGAACATTAATCAAATTCACCAAAACATCAGAACTAGTTGAAAAACCAGTATGGGTTTTCTTACCTTTTGGCAACTTCAAACGTTGAAACAGAACTTCGCTCAACTGTTTCGGGGAACTGATATTAAATTTAGTGCCAGCCAGACTCCAGATTCGTTGTTTAAGCGCCCTAAGTTCGGCATTCAATTCGCCTTCCAATTTTTCAAAAAAATCAATATCAATTTTTACTCCTCGCTCTTCCATCCTCACCAGCACCGGAACAAGCGGCATTTCTAACTCGTCGTAAACTGATTTCAGTCCGAATGCAATAATTTCCGGAAATAAAAACTGGTAAACTCTAATCGCCCAGAGTGCCTCTTCCGCTGGCTTAGTTATCGTTGCGTTCTGCTTTAGCACTCGTTCAACGATATCTTGAGGCGCAAAGTTTTTTCTGTTGGGATCAACAAGCCATGCCCCTATACAATTATCAAAAAAAGGCGCGGAAAGCTTCAATCTTTTCTTCTGCAATTCTTTAATTTGTGCCTTAAAATTGAACCCAACTTTAACTACTGATGGTGCCGATAGAATTTCCTTAATCGCCCGCTGGTGTTCAAATGGCACCAGCATAACTTCATCAGAAGCGACTCCTATCCAGATTCCTTTGTTTACTTCGCCGGCAAATCCCACCGCATCCTTTTTTAATATCCTTTTAATAGCATCATCTGAAAGTTCCGTCACTTGCATTAATACGATAGCTTCCTGATGCGGTTCAGTTTTATTTATCTCCTTAAGTAGTGAATGAAACTCCAGTTCCTGGTATAATTGAGTTAATTTGCTTTCATCTGGTATCCCAGGCTTCAAAATTTCTATTCTAATATTTACATTCGCTTCAGTGTTAATCACTGCTAACTCTCGGGAAAGCAATGCCAGATTACGGTAAGTTTTTATTTTCTCTTCACAATCCAATACCTTATCCAAACTGCCATATCTCAACAGCAGCTGTTGAGCCCGCTTCGGTCCAATTCCTGGGATACCCGGAATATTATCGACGGAATCTCCTGCTAGTGCCAAAAAATCAGGTATCTGTTCTGGTTCAACACCAAGCTTATCCTTAACATCTGCCGCATGATAGAACTTTTCCTTGTATGGTTCATAGACTATTACCACATCATTTTTAACCAACTGTAACAAATCTTTGTCAGAACTAACGATTACCACCTTTAAACCATTTTCAACACCCAGCTTGGTAATTGTCCCGATAAGGTCATCGGCCTCAAAACCGGGGAGTTCAAAAATTTTCAACCCCCAAGCCTCAACAATCGCCTTGGCATATGGGATCGATTGCAAAAGCTCGGGTGGTGTTTTCGGCCGTTGTGCCTTGTATTCAGCATACCTCTCTTCGCGAAATGTCTTCCCTGGCGCATCAAAGACAACCGCACAGAAATCGGGTTTAAGTTCATCCAACACCTTGCGCAGAGTTTTGGCAAAACCGAAGATTGCGGAAGTATTCAGTCCTCGGGAATTGCGGAGTGGACTTTTGATGAACGCATAATAACTGCGATAAAGAACCGAATGAGCATCAATTAGTACCAGTGTCTCCACTACCATATTGTAACGGAAACATTTATAGTTGCAAGTTTTAAGGTACTCATCATTTAATTTCGAGAATTAGTTTAGACTTTTTCCTCGTTTTTGTATATCTTGACTATTGTATCTATCTTATAGATAATAAATAGATGAAAATGAAATTAATACTTAAAAACTTCGCTACCGAAGATTCATGCTATGGATGTGAATTTTTTAGAACAGGCCGACCGTTTTGAAGCTCTCCGTATCCGACGAGCGGAACTTGAAAAATTGCTTGCTGACCCCGATTTATTGAACGACACAAACCAACTTGAAAAGTTAACCCGTGAACACCGACAGCTGACTGATGTTCTAAATCTATTCGCTGAATATCAACGTCTTGAACGTGAATTGAATGAACTAACCGAACTGGCTAAAAATGCCAACGAGCAAGAGATCCGCATGCTCGCTGAAAATGAAGTTGAGCTAGTAAAAAAACGCTTACAACATATAAGTGAAGAACTTAAAGAAACACTCAAATCTAAGCCGCCGGAATGGGAAAAAGGCTGTATTGTGGAAATCCGAGCCGCTGCCGGTGGTGAAGAAGCGGCATTGTTTGCTGCCGACTTATTTAGAATGTATTGCCGTTTTGCTGAACGCCATCACCTCCAGGTAGAAATACTTTCATCTCGCCCCAGCGACCTCAATGGATTTCGGGAAATAATCTTTTCAGTTGAAGGAAAAATGCCTTACCGTTTCTTCCGTTTTGAAAGTGGTGTTCATCGCGTGCAACGCGTGCCTGAAACCGAGGCCTCAGGTAGAATCCATACTTCCACCGCCACCGTAGCGGTATTACTGGAACCAGAGGAGAATGAGTTAAGAATCAATCCTGAAGAAATTAAACTGGAAACATTCCGAGCCGGTGGCCATGGTGGGCAAAATGTGAACAAAGTAAGCTCCGCAGTGCGACTTACTCACCTGCCAACCGGAATAACTGTCACCTGTCAGGATGAACGGTCTCAGGCACGCAACCGTGCGAAAGCGTTTAAAGTTCTGTTAGCCCGGCTCAGCGACATCAAACGACAAGAAGAAAGAAAAAAAACGACCGAAACCCGACGAAAACAAATCGGCACTGGGGAACGCAGCGAAAAAATTCGCACCTACAACTTTCCTCAGAACCGAGTTACTGACCATCGGATAAATTTCTCTCTCTACAATCTAGATGCAGTTCTCGATGGTGAACTTGAACCTTTATTTGAGGCACTCGAGAAAGCCGAAGCCGAATTATGAACTCCTACGCACTGAAATGGCAAAATTGGTCAATTGCCCGGTTAGTGAGTTTCGCTCAAAATTTTATGCCACAAGCTGAGGCAGAATTCCTAGCAATGACTTACTTTAAGGTAAAACGTAGTGAGATTTATCTTTCTCGTTTACCAATCGAACCAATGACCGCTCTCAGGTTTTATCGTTTGGTGCAAAAAGCCGGTGCTGGAGTCCCGATTCAATACCTTGTTAACTCTACACAGTTTCTGGAATTTGAAATCTTTGTTGACCAACGAGTATTTATTCCCAGGCCAGAAACCGAAGAGCTGATATTGCGGGTGCAAACACGCATAAAAAATCCGAAAATAATTGTTGACTACGGAACTGGCTCCGGCTGCATTGCAATTGCCCTTGCCCGAATATTTCCTACGGCAAAAATTTTTGCAGTCGATATTTCTAACCCCGCGCTTGATGTTGCCCGTATTAATATCCAGCGCTATCAGCTTGATAAACAAATAAGTTCAATACTGGCCGATAGCCTAGATTCACCAAAGTTTAAATTTCTTAAAAATAAGGTTGACTTACTTATTTCCAATCCACCCTACATACCCTCAGAAAGGCTTAATTATATTGACAAACGCGTACGTAACTATGAACCCTTAATTGCTTTGAACGGGGGCCCCGAAGGAACTTCAATTATTTCAATGCTTATTACTCACGGACCGGAATTAATAAAATTAGGTGGTATGCTAGCACTGGAGATTGACGAAACCCATGATAAGTTTATAAAGAACCGACTTCCTGATGCCTGGATTGAACATGATATTTACGGCAAAATTCGTTATGCCTATTGGCAGAAGGGAAATTATGAAAATTGGCTTGGTCATCAACTGGAATAAAAACCTGGCTGAAAAATTCGTATCCGAACTCGCTAATTACTTTAAAAAGAAAAACATCGACTTTGTAATAATAGATTCACTGCCTCCGCGACCGACACCTAAATCAGCAACTCGCTCCCGAAAAATCAAAACTGTAGATTTGGTCCTGGCAGTAGGGGGCGATGGGACACTATTACGAGCGGTTAGACTGGTTGCTGAAAAAGAAATACCGATTATGGGCATCAATTTAGGCAGTCTCGGATTTCTCACCGCATTCTCAATTAATGAAGCTCTCAAAAGTATTGACAAATTCTTAAAAGGTAATTATCGGATCGAAAAAAGGATAATTATGCAAGTTACATTTGGTAAAAATTCATCGTTTGCCTTCAATGACTGCGCAATCAATATGGGGAAAACAGGCAGGGTAATAGAAATTAACGTTAATTATAGAAATGAGTTTGTTAATAAATTTGTCGGTGATGGAATTATTGTTGCTACTCCTACTGGTTCAACCGCTTACTCTCTAGCTGCTGGCGGACCGGTAGTTTACCCTACAATTGCCGCGTTCATCCTAACACCAATTTGTCCTCATGCCCTTGCCGCTCGGCCGATTATATTACCTGCCACTGAAGCTATCGAACTCCAACTTTCCGGGAAATCTAAAGAGGCAATCTTAAATCTGGATGGACAGGTCCGATGGCAATTAAGATCGGGACAATCCGTATCGATCAAACAAGCCGATTTCTTTGTCAATTTAGTTTTTCCCAAAGAAAGGAGTTATTTTGAAATCCTCCGCAACAAATTAAAATGGGCTGGTACTCAATAAAAATGAACGATTCACCAGATAACAAGTCGCAACACGATAATCAGACAAAATTGGTGACGATTCCTAATATTTTAAGCATCTCAAGATTATTTGCTTTACCTCTGGTTCTATTTTTTATATTCCAACGCCAATCAATGGCTGCAATATTAACGATGCTACTATCTTGGGCTACTGATGCCCTCGATGGCTTTTTCGCACGACGTCTGAATCAAGTTTCAGATACTGGCAAAGTTCTTGACCACCTTGTTGATAAAATCTGGATCGCAGCCGTTCTGGTAACTCTTGTTTATATAAGTGATTTGCCTCTGTATATTGCAAGCGTTGTAATTTTCCGTGACTTACTAATTCTTGCCGGTAGTTTCCTGCTAATGAAAACACGTGGAAAATTAGTTTCTTCTGATGCTGTAGGGAAAATTACCGGCTTCGCTTTTGCTCTTTTAATCCTTTTTTACACTTTAAGCATTGACCGGGGAACAGGATTTTTAAGTAATCTCATACCGTCGCTGGAATCGTATAAGGTCTTTGTCAACTTCACCGTAGTAATATTGGTGGTCGTTTCCTTCTTAAACTATCTGGTATTTTTTTTACGCGTTATGCTTAAATTCCGATTCCCGGGAGAATAACCTACCTCCCATTCAAAACAACTAATTTACGATATCCCTCATTAAAATAGCGCAGCACCTTTTTCATCTCAGATTTCGTTGTCGGTGCCATATGACCGATCCGCACAACTTTCCCCCTTAATTCCGCTTGGCCATTGGAAATAAGAATTCGGTGGACTCGTTTACAATAATCAACAATTTTCGTCCCATCGATGCCTTCGGGCATTTTGATTACCGTCAGGGCATTTGATGGATGCTGTGGGAAAATTGCAAGTCCCATTTTTTCGACTTCACTCCGGACGAATTTTCCCAAAACTGCTTTTTCCTGCCAGTTCTTTTTAATTCCTTTTCTCGTTACCTTCCTCAAAGCCAAATCTAATGCATAAAATAACGATATTGCTGGAGTCCAAGGCGTCTGCCCCTTTTCGGCGAATTTTTGATATTGCCGCAGGTCAAAATAAAAACGGTTGTTACGACATTTTTCCACCTGAACCCATGCCTTCTCACTTACCGCAATAAACGCCAATCCAGGGGGACAGGCGAGCCCTTTCTGTGAGCCCCCAATTACCACGTCAACGTGCCAAGCATCCATTTGTAGCTCGTCTATACCAAGCCCGGCAATTGCATCAACAATCAGAATTCGATTGAGGCGATAGCAAATTTCGCCGAATGTTCTGATGTCATTAGTTACGCCGGTGGAAGTCTCGGTCAGAGTAGTAAAGACACAACGTGCGGCATCATTACTCTTTAGTTTACGCTCAAGTTCTTCCGGAGGAATACTCTCTCCATAAGGCCGGGCAAGTTCATCTACATAGGCACCAAACCGGATATTAATCTCCCGCCAACGTTCCCCAAATTTGCCGGCATGAGCAACGATTACTCGTTCTCCGGGATTAACTAAATTAGCTACCGCAGATTCCATAGCACCTGTGCCGGATGCCGTCAGAATATAAACTGGCCGTTTAGTTAAAAAAACTTGCTGCAAACCTTTAACCACCGAAGTCAGTAGTTTACCAAATAGTTCATCTCGGTGATAAACAAGGTCTTGCTCTAAGGCATGAAGATAAGCTCGAGGGACCGCAACCGGACCGGGGGTCCACAGTTTATATTGAGGTTTAATTGCCATATAAAGTCTCCTTTGTTTTCTTTACTGCACAAAATTCACCACACATTGTACAAGCGCCCTTGGTGTGTGAAGATTGTATTGAAAAAATCGCCCTTGCTCGTTCGGGGTCAATACTGGAATTTATCATCTCTTCCCATTTCAAACCGGCACGAAACTTTGATATTCGGTGGTCCCAGGCAATTGCACCAGGTTGCCTGCGGGCAATGTCGGCAGCATGCGCAGCAATCCGTGCCGCAATCACTCCATCCCGAACATCCTCAATGTCAGGTAAACCCAGATGCTCCGATGGAGTAACATAACAAAGAAAATCAGCTCCATACCAGGCAGCAAGCGCACCGCCAATTGCGCCGTTAATATGGTCGTAACCACAGGCAATATCGGTGACCAGTGGGCCTAGTACATAAAACGGCGCGCCATCACAAACCGTCTTTTCCAATTGCACATTGACTTGGATCTGATCAAGAGGAATATGTCCTGGCCCCTCTACCATTACCTGCACTCCTGCTGCCCGCGCACGCTGCACCAGCTCGCCAATGGTAACCAGCTCCCGGATTTGAGCCTCATCGGTTGCATCTGCCAATGCTCCGGGACGCAACCCATCTCCTAGCGAAAGCGTCGCATTGTAATCTTTCGCCAGTTCCAAAAGTTCATCATAATACTCGTAAAGAGGATTTTCCCGGTAGTTCTTCGCCATCCATTCAATCATCATAACACCACCGCGACTGACCACACCACATAACCTCGGGTACCGACTCAATATCTCAATATTCTTTTTAGTAACGCCGCAATGGACAGTAATAAAATCAACCCCATCCATCAGGTGCTTTTCAATTATCCGAAAAATATCTCGAACTTTGGCTTCAGAAAAAGAATGCCTTCGTTTTTTTTGCTCGAGTGCCACCTGATAGATCGGAACTGTCCCGACGGGGACCTTAGCGTTAGCAACTACTTCCTGGCGGATCGCATCAACGTCTCCGCCTACCGAAAGATCCATTACCGTATCGGCACCGGCGGCGATCGCAACACGCAATTTTTCCATTTCCAATTCGATATCCACTCGGTCAGGCGAGGTCCCAATATTTGCGTTAACTTTCACTCTGGTTCTCTCTCCAACCGCAAGCGGTTTAATCTTGTGCCGCCGATTTTTAAGTAACACTACTCTACCTGTACTGATTAAGTTTCTTAATGCAGCTAGAGTCAATCCTTCCTGCCGGGCAACTTCAATTAAAATTTTACTGTTCAATTTGCAACTCCTCCAGTGCGATTATCTGCTCATTACCATCATTAAAGCGCACCCTTAAACGCCGGGTAAGAACATCAACTTCAATTACTTGCCCCTCACCTCCAGAAGTCTTGATCCGAGTACCAACCTGAGGACACATTGCGATTAAATGCTGATAAACCTCCTCCTCATAACTTAAACAACATAGTAACTTGCCGCACAATCCGGATATCTTCGTTGGGTCAACAAACAAATGCTGCTGTCTCGCCATTCGCAAAGTAATCGGCTTTAACTCCTTCAGGAACTGCCTGCAACATACCACTCGACCACAAATCCCTAAACCACCAAGTAACTTGGTATGATCCCGTACTCCAATTTGCTTGATTGCCACCCGGGTATTCAGGGCAGATGCAATAGCCTTGTGAAGCAACCGGAAGTTTAATTTCTCATCAGCGATGAAATAGAAGCATATCTTTTTCCGATCCAATCGCCAGTGTGCTCCCACAACCTGCATCTTAAGATTGAATTCATCTCGTAGACGCCGAAATAGCTCCAGCGCCTGTTCCGCTTTAACATCCAATTCTGCTTTCAATTGCAAATCCTCTGCTGTCGCATAACGAACAATTGTTCCCTCAATTGGGTGCACACCTGCTACATTGATTGCCACAATTTCTCCCAGATCTTCTCCTTCTTCATCAGCCACAATTACTGTATCACCGGTTTTATAATTTGATTCCTGAGGAACAACACACCAATTTCTTTTAAACAAGTTGAATTGTACCAGCGACATCTCCTGCCGATTATCGGTACTGTTTGATGGGAGTATTCTGGATTTACTATTGGAACTCTCCATAAATTAGCCTGTTATCGATACTGATTCTGTTCCTCCGGCGTCAGTAAATATTCAAGCCCCGTCTCGGCTTCATCGGGACTATTGGTCCAAGCTAACCGGTAGTTACCATCACCACGCAAGTCAACAAAAATAAATGTCAGGCCAAGTTGATAATAAAACCAGTACTCCCGTGGTTTAACATCCATTTCCATAGTTTTTCGTTCAACCGCATCTGGCTCTCCATATTTGATATAAATCTTTCCACGGTCAGTTTTTATCCCCGAGGTTCTTGCCGTTCCGAATCGGGACTCAACAACCTCTCTCCGTCGGACAAATTCTGAAAGGTTGTGTTTTGACCAGAACCATGCAAGATAAGCCTCCTTACCCTCTGGAGAAAGCTTGTTGTAATATTCAACCTCACGGGGAGTAGCAACGTATTGCAGTTCCCGGTAATATTTCTCCTCCCGCGGCCCGATCTGCAGTTGATATGGAGTCCCCCCTGTTTGTCCAGCAACCTCCGAGATTAAGTTTACAGTCGCCATTGCAACCGCCGTAGCCTGCTGATCAATCGCCTCAACAACCAACCAATATGTGCCCGGCGTTAAGCTATCAAGTGAAATTTGAATTACTGTCCCCCCTTTTAACCCCGTCTTTGTCCGAACTATCGGTTGCGACCTGAATATAGTATCTTTGCCGACACTGTCAATTAGATGATAGCGCAACTCATAGCTTTGAGACTCAGCTTTCACCCCATACACCTCAAAATAGGCATAAAGTTTTTGATTTTTCCTAACCACAAAACGGTGTCCAGGATTAGGAACAAGCGCAAAACCACGGGTCAACGTATCTGCGACAATTGCCGTCCCAATCTGAATTGAACTCAGTGATAGCTGCCCACCAAAATTAGGCACATTAATGGTGTCAATTATTGTTCCTGAATGAAGTGAATCGGCAATCGTTGCCCTAATTTCGTACCGACCGGGCGGAGTAAATACACTGAACTGATCCACAAAAAATCGCTGATTGGTAACTGCCTCCTGAAAATTACGCAACCGCGCCCGCTTTAAAACTGTTCCCGTCTGAATAAACTTCCGGTCAATTCCGGTCATTGCAAATTCAACCTTAAAAGGTGCGGTCAAATAATTATCCTGCGGTTGAAAATACAGTTGCTCGAACCCTATTCCATAATAAAATTCTACCCGCACTGAATCGCCGGTATCTTTAAATGCCGCCCAGTCAAAATCAAAACGCAATGGAAACATTGTCGCAACACTTACAAATACTATATTTAACAATTGTAACATCTACTGCTGCCTCCAGATAACGAACTCACCGGAACCAAAACGGTCAACAAAAACAAAAGTCAGATTTTTCTGAAAATAATGCCATATCTCCTCAGCCGGACGGTCAATCTCAAATGGTCGGGACTCAATCTGGTCCGGTGGACCATAAATAACATAGACCCTTGCCCGATCACTGCGGTAACCTCGGTCGCCGCGAGAAAAATGTTCTTCGCAATAATTAATACGGGCAAAATACTCTTCCTCCTCTTCATTAACTGGAGTAGATGGATTTGGGTCCCTTCCCTGCCAGAATTCATTCCACGCTGCTTGCCGTTCGGCGCGAGGGGATCGCTTCAACTTTCTCATCTCATCAATTGTTGCCACATAAAGTAATTGCTCAACTCGCATTGACCAAATGCTATCGTCATAGAAGAAGGGCATTTCAATCCGGAATTCAATTTGGGCGCTCAAATTTTCTTTAAGCAATTTTGCTTCAGCGGTATATAAACCATTAGTAAATACCCCTGAATCTGTGACTGGTAACAGGCAACGGGCAAACTTTTTATCAGGAGCATCAAATAGTGCGGTCCGTATCCCGGTGAGTACATTCTTCCCTTTTTTAATCAACCATAATACGCTATCGCTACCATTGCCGTTTTTACTTCTCTGCCAATCAAATTCAGCAATGATTTCGATTGTATCATAAATACTATAGGTATGACTGGGATTAGGTCGTGCTGATTTCAATAACCTCAGCCGCATTGCCTGTTTTGTTGCTTTAATGTCAAATTGTGCCGTTGTCTGGCGCTCACTGTTTAAATCATAAACAAAGATTCGCCCCGCGCTTACCGGCTCCGGAATCAAAACTCTCAACAAACCATTGGTTAGTGAATCACGATTTAGCGTCAGTTGATAATCTGCAACTTTTAACTGTCTTTCCCAGACCTCAGCTGCTATTTCGTTGTTATTGTGGTCCTTTAATTCCAAAATAATCCGATAACGGGCAATAAACCCGGTATCACTTTTGATAAACGAGAGCGCATTAAACGGAATTTCATAAAAAACTTCCATTATTCGGTTATTACTTGTATCATAATAAACCAGATAATCTGCATTGATTTTCAAGTTCCCAGAAAAAACCGGTAGCACATCGCATAAAATTAACATTAGCGGCTGGATTAATGTTATCATTGTTTAGTTTTAAAGTTTAATTCCCTATCATCAAAAGTCAAGGAGGTATCCATTTAGACGCAACTTCCGTAAAATTGGCTGGAACTGTTCCCAGTCTCGCGGATACCCTTCTCCACTCAACACCTCTTCAACACTTTGTTCAGTTATCCGATCAGGACTGCTTATTTTCCGAATAATCGCTTCCATCCCTCGGGGATCACCTATTCGGCGCAAAGCTCGCAGCGCTGCTTTCCTGACCAATGGATCAGTATCATCAAGTTTCCGGATTAGCGGCTCAACCGCTTGATTTGCCCCTATTTGCCCCAACCCCTGACAGGCAATCAATCGAATCAACGGATTAGGAGAATCGAGCAACTCAATCAGATAATCACGGCCATCAAGACCAAAATCAGCAATTGCTTTGGTTGCAGCAATTGCCAAATCCTGTTTACCACCCGCCCCCGCCAGTTCCCTAAGCGGTATCAGGGCACTACGGTCTCTAATTTTCCCAAGCGCCAGTGCCGCTTCAAAACTAACAATCAGCGCACTGTCATTTAGTGCCCTGATTAGCAACGGTACGGAATTACGGTCACGTAATTCACCCAGTCGCCGGGCAGCGTATGCACGTACTTCGGGCGACGGTGAAGATAGGTCACGGCGCAGTCGCTGAACTTCATTCTTACAACTATCAGGTACTACCAGTAACAGTATTAACAGTCCAATTTTCCCAAGCATCCTCATCTATTTAATAATAGCCACCCCTGAAATCAGGTCAAGCCATTTTCCGAAATTGACTTGAGAACCGTTGTGAATATTATCCCTTTGTGCCGGTATTACTATTAGAGATAGGAACTGAAGAACTCCCTCCGGGCATTATCGAAAGTACCGCTCTGGAACTTAATCAGCGACTGCATATCCTTCTGAAGGAAAATTCAATTGAGTTCGGAAATTCCGATTTATTCTGGACACCAAGACGACTGGCAATCAGGATAAACAAACTATCCCCGGAAAAACCTGGCATTGAAGTTGAAATCCAGGGACCACCTCAAAAAAGCGCTTATGATACCCTTGGCAATCCAACTCCAACTGCCATTGGATTTGCTCGCAGTCATAACAAATCAGTAAATGACCTATATGTAAAAACCACTAAACGGGGGAATTATATCTTCATCCGCAAGACTCTACCCCCCGTGCCCACACCGGAAATACTCGCCAATCACCTTCCCCAGATTCTCGGCACACTCCCATTTCCCAAATCAATGCGCTGGGACGAAACCGGTATGAGATTTTCCCGTCCAATTCGCTGGGTGGTATGCCTTTGGGATTCTCAGGTGATCCCATTTCAATTCGGTAAACTTACCGCCGGGCGTCACACATTTGGGCATCGTAACTTCACCCCGGCGCCGATTGAACTTACCAACCCCACTGATTATGAAACAACCCTCCTAACTCATCGAGTAATTGCCTCACCACAAAAAAGGAATGAATTCGTTATCCGGCAACTCCAGACCCTTGCGGCAACCGTAAACGGAAAACCGGTCCCTGATGAAGACTTACTTAAAGAAACAGTTAGTATCACTGAATATCCAGAACCGATTCTCGGTTGTTTTCATCAAGAATTCCTAAACCTCCCCCGTCCGGTGCTAATAACGGCCTTAAGAATGCACCAGCGCTGTTTTTCTGTTCAAAACGAAAAAGAGCAGTTACTTCCTTATTTTATTGCCGTTGCCAATACCCCGGACTGCGACGAAAAACAGGTTCGACGCTGGTATGAAAAAGCGATAGAATCACGATTAAAAGATGCACGGTTCTTCGTTGAAACTGATTTGAAAATTGGACTTGAGCCCCTGGTTGAAGAAGAGAAAAAGGTCACCTGGATTGAAGGATTGGGAAGTTACTACGATAAGACCATTCGGCTCAGAAAAATCTGCCGCTACCTCGCTGACCAAATTCCCGGTATCAACCCCAATCTTCTTGACCGGGCAGCTTACCTGTGCAAAGCGGACCTGCTCACAAATCTGGTTCGGGAAAAAGAATTTACCGCACTTCAGGGTATCATCGGTGGCATTTACGCTCAGCAACTCGGGGAGAATGAAATGGTAGCTGAAGCAATCAGCGAACACTATCTTCCCAGAAGCACAGATGACCCCCTTCCTCTTACACCAGCTGGTGCTCTCCTGAGTATCGCCGACAAAATTGATAATATCTGTGCGACATATCTGACGGGAAACATACCTACCGGTTCCGAAGACCCGTTTGGTGTCCGCCGCCAAGCAACTGGTATTCTTCTAATTATTCTTAATAACCACTGGCCAATTGCAATTGACGAACTTGTACAAACTGCACTGAAACAGTTTCCCGAAAATATAGTCGCCCTACCCATCCAAATGATTCTCACCCTTTTCCAAGAAAGGCTCACTGCCCTGTTCACCGAAATGAACATCCGTTACGATGTAACCAATGCTGTGCTTAAAACCGTCTGGCATACCCCGACGGAAGCATTACTTCGGGCGCGCAGTCTTCAGCAGTTTCGTGCCAGTCCGGAGTTTGAAAAACTGATAATCGGACAAAAACGAGTCGCTAACATCCTGCGGGCACAATCAGTTGCCGGTATGCCCGAAGAACATTTGTTGACTGAACCGGCCGAAAAAGACCTGTTCAATAAGGCATCTGCCCTGGAACCAGAACTAAATCAATTAATAAAAAATCAGCAATACCGCGATGCACTTCACCTTCTTCTTTCTTTAAGGCCGGCGATTGACCGCCTTTTTGATGATGTGCTTATAATGTGCCCTGACCCTCTGCTACGTACTAACCGCCTGAAACTACTCCATTATCTTTGGGCGCTTTTTGCACGTATCGCCGATTTTTCAGAAATTGTTCTTGACGGTACTTCGCTCCCCAGTAGTGATGTTTAAACATTATCTACGAGTGGTGACGCAACCTTCAGTTATTGTGATACTTGTGATTTTTCCTTGCTGCGCTCCCCCCAAACCTAAAAAGATATCTAATTCAGAGAAAAAAGAAACCATCGCCCTTTTCATTCGCGGTAAAAAAATCGTCGCCGAGGTCGCCCGAACACCGGACAAACAGGCACAGGGATTAATGTTTCGTTATACCCTTTCCCCGGATTCCGGAATGTTTTTTGTTTTTGAACGTGATGAAACACTTCGCTTCTGGATGAAGAATTGCTATATCCCATTATCAATTGCCTTTATTGACTCTGATGGAATTATCACTGACATTCAGGAAATGATACCGCTGGACACCGTCCCCCGATACGTATCATCCCGACCGGTCCGCTATGCCCTGGAAGCAATTGCAGGCTGGTTCTCATTCAACAAAATTAAACCCGGTGATACGGTTCGAGGCTTCAAATAACCCTAATTATCCCCCGGGGATAAACTTGTCATTTTTACGTAGATGTTTGGACAATCACGAAATCGTTACAGTTGCTTGACAAACCCTTCTGCTCGGTTAATCTTTATTAAGCTGTGAACCGATTAACTATCCGGATTTTGTCTTTGTTTTACCTGAGCACAGTAATATTAACCAATTGTGCTTATTTTAACACCTTCTACAATGCTCAGCAGTACTATCGCGAGGGAATGAGATTAAAACAACAGGGTGATGCGGGTCTGGCAAAACCTAAATTTGAAAAGGCAATTGAAAAATCAGCGCTGGTAATCAGTCGCTATCCAAAATCCCGTTGGGTTGATGATGCCCTCTTCTTAATCGGCCGGGGGTATTATGAAAAAGGAGAATACAGCCGGGCAATAAAATCTTTTGAACAACTGGAACTTGTTTTCCCGAAATCAAAATTTGTCCCCGAAGCGAAACTCTATCGTGCCGTTGCCCTTATTCGGGACGGACAATCAGCTACTGGAAAATTATTGCTCTCCGCTATTAAAAAACAATACCCGAAATTACGCCCGGCAGCCAGTTATTTTGCCGCACTGACCGAATTTGAGCAGGGCGACGAAAACCTGGGCCTTGATTCCTTATACAGTTTCGTTGTCCGGTTCCCCTATTCAAAATATTATTTACCCGCCATTGAACAACTTGCCGCTGGCTATCTAAACCTCAACCGTTACGCCGATGCCATCAACTGGTATTCAAAATACAATAAACTGGAATCAAATCCGCGGAAAAGAACTGAAGCGACGGTAAAAATTTCCCGTTGCTATTTGCTTCAGGAAAAGTACTCTGAGGCACTCAGAATTGCGCAGGATATTATCGGACGCTATCCGGATCTGGACGAAGAACTAAATCTAATAATTGGCCGGTCGCTGTTGGCTCTTGGCAGAAACGAAGAGGCACTTGTCACCTTGCTAAAAATCCGTGGAAATAATGCCCAGGGTGCCCAAGCGGCTTTTCTGATCGGCAAATATTACGAAGAGCAAAATGATTTTCCCCGTGCCCGTGCCTATTATGATAGTGCCCGATTGCGAAGAGCGGATTCTGACTACGGAGTGCTGGCAAGCAAAAGACTTTCCCTGCTTCAGGCGATCGCCGAAGACACAACCCAGCGTCGCTCTCCAGCGGCAACTCTATTTCTGCTGGCCGAGATTCATAATCTTAATCTTGCGGAGTACGATACGGCTATCGCAATATACCAGCAAGTCGCTGATTCTTTTCCGGAAACTGACTGGGCGCCAAAAGCGCTTTTAGCCAGGGCCTGGATCTTACTCAGATTGAAAAATGATTCTACCGGTGCCGCCCAGGTTCTAAATAAGATCGTCACCCGTTATCCTAAAACTGAATATGCTGCTGAGGCAAAAAAGTGGCTAGCAAATATCACTCCTCGACCTCAAGAAAAATGAACTTTCTTGAGGTCTGCTCTAACAAAACCGGGAGACTTCCTTGCAGGCTGAAATTATTAGCAGAGCTCAGCTGACCCCAGATGTTATTTCGGTCTGGGTAAAACCAAAGGGTATATTTGTCAAACCTGAACCGGGGCAGTTTTATGGAATTAAAATTCCAGAACATAATGACCTGCTGCTGCGCCGACCTATTTCCGTAGCCGATGTTCACCAGCATCAGCTCCGATTCATTTTCCGAATTATTGGTCGGGGTACAGAAATTCTTGCCCGTTCTGAGCCGGGCGACTGGTGGGATATTCTTGGACCGCTGGGAAAACCTGCCCCAATCTTCCGAAACCGTAATATTTTATTATGCGCGGGCGGTGTTGGTGCCGCCCCTCTTTACTATCTCTGCCGACATTTGCCAAGGAATAATAGAGTAAAGGTCGTTATCGGCGCTCGCCGCTCAGATCAACTGATTCTGGTGCACGAATTCCGCAAACTCGTAAACGCGGTACTGATCGCAACTGAAGACGGTAGTTGCGGTCAGCAAGGAAAAGTTACTGATGTAATAGCCCGTATCCTGCCTTCGCTATCCGAACCGGTTATCTATGCGTGTGGTCCACGCCTGATGCTTGTAAAGTTACGTCAAATTGCCAGTAATATCCCGGTATGGGGATTTCTGGAGGAACGAATGGGGTGCGGAACCGGCATTTGCTACTGCTGCGGAATTGAAGACATTTACGGAAATTATCTCAGGGTCTGCAAAGATGGTCCGGTTGTCCTTTTAAACACGGTAAAACTGTGAATCTGAAAATAGTTATCAAAAAAGTGCAGTTTGCAAATCCGATCGTCGCGGCATCCGGAACATTTGGTTTCGGGCTTGAATTTCGGCAGGTTGCAAACCGCCTGGGTGGAGTGGTAACTAAAGCGGTTACGTTAAATCCCCGCGCCGGTAATCCCCCCCCCAGAATTGCCGAGGTATGCGGCGGAGTTGTAAATTCAGTCGGGCTGGAAAATCCCGGGCTCCAGCGCTTCAAAGCTGAAATCCTGCCCGAGTTGTCAAAATTAAAATCCCAACTGATTGTTAATATCTCGGGCGCACACAGCGCTGACTTCTGCAAACTGGCAGAAGGATTAACTGAACAATCCATCGCGGGACTGGAAATTAATTTATCCTGCCCGAATGTCGGCGCCGGCGGAGTGACTCTGGGGCAAAACCCAAAAATCGTGGAAAAAATAACTGCCGCGGTTCGGAAAACAACCGAAAAACTATTAATTGTAAAATTAACTGCCAACTTTGTTGACCCGGCCGAAACTGCCCGCGCCGCCGAAGCCGGCGGCGCGGATGCGGTAACCGTAATCAATACACTCTTTGGCCTGGTGCTGGATGAAAACGGCCAGCCTTTCTTAGGCGGCCGAACTGGTGGCGTCTCGGGCCCGGCCATTAAACCGTTCGCCTTATACTGTGTTGACCGGGTTGCATCAGCAGTTAGCATCCCGGTTATCGGTTGCGGGGGAATAATTAATGGCCGTGATGCCTTTGAATTCATCTGCGCCGGGGCAAAACTGGTTCAGGTCGGCACCGCTCATCTGATCGAACCCGACCGAAGTTTGAAGATTCTCGCGGAACTAAAAAATATCTGCCGGAGAAGAAAAATAAACTCCCTTGAAGATATTCGGGGACAAACCAGGAGGATCAAATGACAAAACTGATTCTGGCACTTAATGTTGAAGATACTTCCAAAGCCCGTAAATTGCTTGATCAAATTGGCACCGAGGTTGACCTGTTTAAAATCGGCATCGATTTGTGGGTAAAAGGTGGACCGGAATTAGCGAAAGATTTCATCCGCCAGGGGATCGGGGTATTTCTGGACCTTAAATTTTGTGACATCCCATCCGTAGTTGCTAAAGCCGTAACCGCTGCGAGTGAACTCGGGGTTAAAATGCTCACCGTCAATGCGCTGGGGGGCGCGGAAATGCTTTTCGCGGCGAGCAAGGCGGCGAAGTTGACTGCGGAGAAAACTGGCCAGGAGAAACCAATGATTCTGGCAGTAACGGTATTGACCAGTTTAGACCGAACCGCGCTGCAACAGGTAACCGGTTGCCCTCAGGAAATAGAATCCCGGGTCGTGGCACTGGCAGAACTGGCGCAGAGTATGGGCTGTGACGGGGTGGTTGCGTCACCAAAAGAAATCCGCTTGCTAAAAAAACGGTGCGGACCTAAATTTATAGTTGTTACCCCCGGAATTCGCCTGAAAGCAAAAGAAGGTGATGACCAGCAACGCTTCCTCACTCCGCAAGAGGCGGCTGCTGCCGGCGCCGATTATATTGTCGTCGGCCGACCAATTTATGAAGCACCGGACCCCATTTCGGTCATTAAAGACATTCGACGCCAAATCGGAGGCTGGGTATGAAAGAAAACCCGGGCATCCTGTTAAAAAAATATCATGTTCTGCGGGAAGGCCATTTTCTATTAACATCCGGGCTTCATTCTGACCGTTATTTTGAAAAATTTCGTATCCTTGAACAGCCTGAGTTGTGCGAACAGTTCGCCCGGGTTATTGCTGAACATTACCGCTCAATACCGATAACCCACGTATGCGGTCCGACAACCGGTGGCATTATCGTAGCTTATGAAGTTGCCCGACAGCTCAAATGTCGTTGTATAATTGCCGAACAAACCGAATCCGGTAGAAAAATTGGGCGGGGGTTTATTGTCGGTCAAAACGATTTGGTATTAATTGTGGACGATGTTTTAACCACCGGCAGTTCCATCAAACAAACAATTGAAGCGGTCGCCGCGACCGGTGCCCGGATCGTCGGTATCGGAGTATTTATCGACCGCAGCGCCGGAATCCAGCTATCCTTCCCTTTTTTCAGTGCCTACCGTGAACCGATAAGAAACTATCAGCCTGCTGACTGTCCACTTTGTAAAGCTGGCATCCCCCTTGAAGCTCCGGGCAGAAGCGGAAAAAAGTAACCAGATTTAACTTGACAAAAGAACAGCTTATTGTTAAATTTAATATCCTAATTTTTGTAGGTTAAGGAAAGCAAAAAGGACAATAATCATAAAAAGGAGGAAAGCAGATGAAGACCGCAATTAAACTAACAACCCTGATAATGGGTATTCTATTCATTCTGACAGTCGGTGGCTGTCCGAAGAAATGTGTGAAACCGGTTGCGGAAGAGCCGGTGGTCGTAGAAGAACCCGCCCCAAAGGAAACGGTGAAAGTTCAACCCAAACTAAGTCTGAATTTGCAAACGATTTACTTTGATTTTGACAAATCTGAGATTCGACCCGGTGATGCTCAGATCCTCCAGAACAATGCTGACCAGATTAAACAGGCACTGAACCAGGGCCAGGAATTCATGGTCACGATTGAAGGACACACCTGTCCGATTGGAACTTCGGAATACAATATGGCACTGGGTCAGCGTCGTGCAGAAGCCGCCAAATCATATCTGGTTAAACTGGGGATTGATGGTTCAATTCTCAACACTATCAGTTATGGTGAAGAACGACTGGTAACCACCGATGAAAATCAATATCATCTTAATAGGCGGTGCGAGTTTAAAACCGAAGAGAAGTAACTTATAACCCGGATTACCGATGCTTGATGACAGCCAGTAGGTTTGTGATGGGTGCTGGGCGTGGACTGGCAGTAAGCAGCCTGCTGGCTGTCATCTTTATTTTTTCCGGCTGCGGTGTTTACCGTGAGTATGTCCGACGCGGCGCGCTCCTTGACTCAATCGTCCGGCAACTGACGCAGATTCAGCAGGAACAGAAATCACAGCGCGCCGAGCTTTCCCGACTGCGCGCGGATGAGCTAACCGCCCTGGAGCAACTCCAGTCACGAATTGGAGAATTTGATGCCGATTTAATAGACATAAATGAACGTATTGAAAGAATTGGAAGTCGGGTGGGTGCCTGGCGGGGGGAACTGGTTGCTGAAAATCAACCGCCCCCCGAAACCGCTACTACCGGTTTTGACACCGCCATTGCGGGAATTGACCCGGATAAAATTTACAACACCGCCTATCTGGACTTTACCCGGGGGAACTATCAGCTTGCGATAACCGGCTTTCGCCGATTTATTCAGCTGTTTCCAACGAGTGAAATGGCTGATAATGCCCAGTACTGGATCGGTGAATGCTTCTACTCATTAAATCAACTGGACAGCGCGACAATCGAATTCAAACGGGTAATGGAAAAATACCCCAATGGTAACAAAATCCCGGCCGCTTTGTATAAGCTGGGGCTTGTTTATCAACTCCAGAATAAAAATGCTCTCGCAAGAGAGCATTTTACCCAAATCATTAATAATTATCCCGCGAGCCCGGAGGCAAAACTGGCTGAGGAAAAACTGAAAAACTGAAAATAAATTACCCGGATGAGCAATAGTTCTTTTCTCGCACCATTTGTTAACGCCGGTCCTTTCGCATTAACTATCATCATTATCCTCTTCATAATGTCAGTTTTTTCCTGGGCAATATTCTTTAAAAAACTCAACCAGTTTCGCCGCGCCCGGTCTCAAACCCGCGCGTTTCTTGAGGAGTTCAACCGCCGGCATCCCTTTGCGGATTATCAAGAACTCGCACGGCTTTTTCCCGCATCACCGCTGGTAGCACTACTCGGTGCGGCAATTGAAGAATGGCAACAACTGCTTAAGGAAGCCCCGCAAGGAAAGGTGGATGCGCTCACCATCCTGGTGCCCAATATCACCGAAGGGATGGAAAGAACCGCTTCCCGGGCTCTCCAGCAACTGGAAAGTTCGCTCCCTTTGCTCGCGATTACTACGATGGTGGCACCGTTCCTCGGTCTGCTGGGAACGGTGCAAGGGGTGCTGAGAACATTTCTGTCGCTCCGGGGCGCTCAATTGCCCACCTTACAGTTAATCGCCCCGGGTATTTCGGACGCACTTGTTACCACGGTAATGGGTTTGCTGGTGGCAATTCCTGCTGCCCTTTTTTATAACTACTTCGTCGGTCAAGCACGCAACCTTGAAGCCGAAATGGATTGCTTCATTTCTGAGCTAACCGGCATCTTCCGGATTGAAGTTTACCGTTTGCCGGCGCAAGAGGCTAGCCAATCCGAACGAGCAAAACATTAATGAAACGAAAAGGGCGCACCCGTCTGAACTTTCTGGCAGAAATGAATATTACCTCACTGGCAGATGTAAGTTTCACCCTGATGATTATCTTTTTAATTGCCGGCGTCTCAACCGCGCTCAGCCGTCAGCAGGGTATTGATCTGGATCTCCCAAAAACCACCAGTCCGCAACCCCAGACGCGAGCGGGATTGGTAATTTCGGTAAAAGCCGATCGTCAGATTTTTATCGGCACCAGGGCGGTATCACTGGCCGGATTCAGCAAAGCGCTTGCCGACCAGCTCGCGCGTTCCGAATACAGTCAGGTTTATCTCCATGCTGATCGCCGCGTTGACTACGGCACAATAGTTGAGATTCTTGGACTTATTCGGGAACAGGGAATAACCAGCATTGGTCTAACTGCGCTACCTGAATAATAAATATTAAAGCCGATGAGGCGCGAGTTGCTTATCTCCTTTACCGGTCATCTGGCACTGTTGCTCATTATTGGTATCATAACCAGCCGACAGAAAGAGCAACGAAAGATAAGTCGACCGGGCGTTATTACTGTTCAGATTCTTCCCGGCAGTCCCAAACCCCAGATTCAATCTGAACCCAAACGAAAGCTAATTGCCGAATTACCGAAACCGGTGTCCCTTCCGGCGAAAAGACAACCGGCAAACCCCGAACCTCAAAGTGGAAAAAATGGTCCCAATTTGCTGCGGCGCGCCGGCCTGGGCGCCCGTATTGAAGGCGCCGCGGCACTGGGGTATAATTATTACCTTCAAGAAATGCTGGAACGGATTGAGGAAAACTGGCAGGACCCGTTCACTGGAAGAACCGCAAAGATGAAGGCAACCGTAATGTTTGTAATTGAACGAAATGGCTCAATTACCGAAGTAAAGCTTGAACAAGGCTCCGGTGATGCGTTATATGATGAATCCTGTTTGCGCTCGGTACTCGTGACCGGTAAGTTGCCTCCATTGCCGGCTGAATTTACCGCACCCCGGCTAAAAATTCATCTGGAATTTGAGAAATAAAAATAAGTAAGAAAGGAGAAAAAATGTTTGGCATATTTGTCGCGATCTTCATAGGGGTGATAATCTTGTTTGCTATCGTCAGTTATAACCTCCTGGTACGCAGTCGTAATCGTGTCCAGAACGGCTGGCATCAGATTGATGTCCAGCTAAAAAGAAGAATTGACCTTATCCCCAACCTTGTGGAAACGGTTAAAGGCTATGCTGCCCATGAACGGACAATCTTTGAAAAGATTGCCGAAGCCCGTACCCGGGCAATTAACGCCCGGGGACCGGCTGAAGCCGCGCAAGCGGATAATCAACTTACCTCAACCCTGAAAACCCTGTTTGCGCTGGTGGAAAATTACCCTGATTTAAAGGCAAACCAGAACTTTCTGCGCCTGCAGGAAGAACTCGCGCACACCGAAAATAATATTTCCTTTGCCCGGCAATTTTATAACGATGTGGTTATGGATTACAACAACCGGGTTCAAATGTTTCCCGCTAACATTATTGCCGCCCTGTTCCGGTTTAAACCGGCCGAATTCTATCAGGTTCCCCAAACCGAACCGGAGGCTCCGAAGATTCAGTTCTAAAATGCCTGAGCGTCAAAACCTTTATCAATTAATCAACCGCAACCGGTTCCTGACCATCGTATTTATCATTCTGTTTACTTTCATCCTCGCACTCGTGGGCTGGGCAGCTGGCTACTATCTGCACTGGGGTCTTCAAATGTACATCCTGCTGGCAATTTTGCTCATTGCCTACAACCTGGTTATGTATTACAACTCGGATAAACTGGCACTGATGGTAAATCGGGCTCAACCGGCAGCCCCGGACCAGTTTTACGAACTGCATAATGTTGTTGAAGAGGTCGCGCTCGCTGCCGGTATCCCCAAACCGCGCGTTTACATTATTGAGGATGATGCACCGAACGCCTTTGCCACCGGGCGTAATCATCAGAATGCTGCCGTCGCGGTAACAACCGGGCTTTTGCGAATAATGAACCGCGAAGAACTGCAGGGAGTAATCGCTCATGAAGTTGCTCATATCCGCAACTATGATATTTTACTTATGACCATCGTGGGAATTCTTGGTGGTTTACTGATTTTATTCCGGGACCTGTTCCTGCGCTGGGGACTGTTCACCGGTAGCGCGCGGCGTCGGGAATCAAAGTCCCGGGAGGGCGGTCAGCTGGGGTTGATTTTTATTTTGATCGGGCTGGTACTGGCAATTGTTTCGCCGCTTTTGGTGGCGTTGATGCGCGCGGCAATTTCTCGCGAACGAGAATATCTGGCTGATGCCGCTGGCGCCTATATTGTCCGGAACCCGCACGGTCTGGCTAATGCATTGCGCAAAATCGGTTCCTGGTCGGGAAAACTTCAAACCGCCTGTGATGCCACCGCCCATATGTTTACCGCCAACCCCTTCGGCCGCGACCACAAGCAACGGGTTAACCTTTTTGCCTCGCATCCCCCACTAACCGAAAGAATCAGGCGCCTGGAACAGTTGATAATTTCCTGACCGCCCGATTATTTTATGCCGGAGTTACGAGTTGAATTGCTCGCGACGCTGATGACGATTTACGGAGGATAATGGCAGGCTACCGGTTAAAGCCAGCCGCTCTGTGCCGACAATCCGCGACAATTCCCAAAGCAGTTTATCCTCAATCCGCACCGAATACTGCTTGAGCCGGAATTTTCGCCTGGTACCGTCAGGGTTCGTAATGATTAAATAAACCGCTACCTTGCCCGGATACCGCTTTAGCACTTGCTTGATATCATCACCTTTAATCTGGTCCAGTTCCTCAAAGGTCAATTTAATAAACAACGCCGAGATAAAATCACGGGCCTTTGTAAAATCAACAATATCCTCGGCAAAGATTTGCCCAACCCCGCCGGTCGGAGAAATGTCACCCGATTTATTGTCAGCAATTACCGCACGAGCACGAATTTTCACCCGCCCGCGAACAATTATCATCTTCTCCGGAAAGAGTAACTCCCGCTTGGCTTCAAGAAGATCTGAAAAAACCATAACCTCAATTGCCGAATTAAAATCTTCAAGTTTAACTATCATATAATCCCGGTTCTTTCGGTCCCGTCGATTTTTTAGGTCCGCAATAACGCCACCGACCGCAACCAGCTGGTTATCCGTGCGCGCCGAAATCTGGTCCAGGGGCAAAAGTCCCAGCGCCTGATACTCAAGTTGATATTTTTCTAATGGATGTGAAGAAAAATAGAAGCCGAACGCCTGTTTTTCGCAGGAAAATACAGATGAATCCTCATCGGGGTTAACCGGCGCCGGCGATTCACCACCGACCGCTTGAGCTTCAATTGGTTCAAAAAGGTTATACTGTTTATCCCGATACAGCAGGCGTTCGGATGCCGCCTTTGCCATTTCTTTTTCGAGGTTGGCCAGCAGTTTCCCCCGGTTTGGTTCAAAAAGGTCAAAGGCACCGGCTTTAATCAGCGACTCCACCGCCTTACGGTTTACCTTACCCCGCATCCGTTGCAAAAAATCAAGTAAGTGGCGAAACGGTCCGCGCTCCTTTCGCTCTTGGACAATTGCTTCGGCTGCCCCAACCCCAATATTCTTCAAACCCGCAAGACCATACCGGACTTTGCCATCGTCAATTATGAAGTTAACCGCACTGGCATTTATATCCGGCGGTAGAATTGTTATGCCCAGTCTGCGGGCTTCAGCAACAAATTTTGCGAGTTTGTCCGAATTCCCCAGTTCACTCGTCAAAGCAGCCGAGATAAATTCCACCGGATAATTGGCTTTCAGATAAGCGGTGATATAGGAAAGATAAGCATAACCGGCAGCATGGGATTTGTTGAAACCATAACCGGCAAATTTTTCCAGGATATTAAAAATCGCATTCGCCTGATCAGGGGTAATCCCGGCGTGCTTGCGGCAACCGGTAATAAAATTCTCCCGCTGGGCCGCCATTTCTTCGGGCTTTTTCTTGCCCATCGCCCGCCGTAGAATATCCGCCTGTGCCAGGGTATAACCAGCCAGCACCCGGGCTGCCTGCATCACCTGCTCCTGGTAAATCATTATTCCATAGGTCTCCTGGCACACCTGTTCGAGCAGGGAATGGTCATAACGCACGGGTTCAACTCCGTTCTTACGCGCAATGTAATTAGGTATCAATTCCATTGGTCCCGGCCGATAAAGCGCTATTAAAGCGATAATGTGTTCCAGTTTCTCGGGACGGATTTTTTGACACAGGTCGCGCATTCCTTCACTTTCCAGCTGAAATACACCAATCGTATCGCCCCGCCTTAATAGTTCATAGGTTTTCTTATCTTCAATGCTGATCCCTTTGACGGAAAAATTTTCCTCCTTTAGCCGGATCAATTTCTCAGCTTCATCAATAACCGTTAGCGTGCGCAGGCCGAGTATATCGATCTTTAATAATCCGATATCGTCCAGACTGTGCATATCATATTGGGTACAAACCTCAGTGTCGGGCACCTTATACAGCGGGACAAACTCAAGCAACGGGCGGGGCGTAATCACCACTGCCGAAGCGTGCACCGAGGCATGGCGGTGCAAACCTTCTATTTTTTTAGCGATATTCCAGAGCTCCTGATACTGAGGCCGGGACCGGATAAGCATCCCGAGTTCGGTAATTTCCTTTTCGGCTTTTTGCAGTTCCATCCCCATTGGTATTAATTTGGCAATCTGGTCGGCTTCGGATATGGGAATATCCAGCACCCGTGCGACATCCCGAACCGCAAGCCGTGCCTGCATTGTTCCGAAGGTGATAATCTGCGCCACCGAATCATTACCATAACGTTGCCGAATGTATTCAATAACCTCCGCGCGCCGGGCATCCGCAAAATCAATATCCACATCCGGCAATGTAATCCGCTCGGGTGAAAGAAATCGTTCAAATAGTAATCCATACTTCATCGGGTCAATCTCAGTTACCCCTAAACAATAAAGAACCAGCGACCCGCCCGCCGATCCCCGTCCCGGCCCAACCGGTATTTTCCGATTTCGTGCCTGTTCAATTATATCCCGGACAATTAAAAAGTAGCCCGCAAAACCCATTTTTTTAATTACCGACAACTCATATTCCAGTCGCTTAATATGTTCCCGGCTTACCGGCTGATAACGTTTTTTTAATCCCTCACGGGCAAGATGTGCCAGATATTCAAACTCATCGGTAAATGGCGCCGGCGGAGTAAATGCGGGGAGCTGAAAACGAACTTTCTCAATGTCAAGCAGCAGGTTACAACGGTCGGCAATTGCCCGGGTAGCCTTGATTGCGTCGGGCAAATCTTTGAACAAATCCCGCATTTCCGCCTCGGAGCGCAGATAATAACCGCTGACGTTCAACCGCAACCGGTCTTTGTCCTTTAACCGCTTCCCGGTTTGAATACACAGCAGCACATCCTGGACACGGGCATCCTCAGGACGAAGATAATGACAATCATTGGTCGCAACCAGCCGAATATCAAGAGTTTGGGCAAGCTCAACCAGCTGGGGGATAATTTGCTCCTGCTCCCTTAATCCGGTCCTCATTACTTCCAGATAAAAATCATCAGCGCCAAAAATTTCCTGATAGCTGGCGGCCGCGTTCATCGCCCCTTGCTGGTCACCCTGCAGTAAATAATAGTTAACCTCGCCTTTAAGACAGCCGGAAAGGGCAATCAGCCCCTCATGATACTTGCCCAGCAGTTCTTTATCCACCCGGGGTTTGTAATAAAACCCTTCAAGATATCCCAGTGATACCAGTTTTATCAGATTGTGATATCCAACCTCATTCTTGCATAACAATGTTAGATGGAAACTCGCTTCCGGTATATCGCGCCGAATTTCGCGCTCCCGGCGGTCCCGGGGCGCGATATAAACTTCGGCGCCGATTATCGGCTTTATTCCCAGCTTCTGTGCAGCCTTATAGAATTTAATCGCTCCGAACATATTGCCATGGTCGGTCAGCGCCAGGGCACTCATTCCCATTTCCTTTGCCCGCATCACCAGTTCCTCAATCCGGGCCGCGCCATCAAGCAGGCTGTATTCAGAATGGACATGGAGGTGAACGAAATCTCCCTGCTTTTTATCCGGGGGCATATTTATTATTATATACCCAACTTCAATCTCGCTGTCAAACATATTCATTACCGAAATAAATTTGCCCAATTAAAACCGCAGTCCAGTAATAACCGTTCTCATCAAAATAACCTGTTAATTTTCAATATCTCAATTATTTTCAAATCTCTGCCCGTGCCTTTTATCATTATAATAATTAAACAAATAACTTGACTTTAAAGATAAATCTTGTTATTATTGATTACCGAGTGTGGTGATGGGTTACCGCTACTTAAGAAATACACCCCGATTGCGGGGGGATACTGTCAGGGTAAAATCAGCCGTGAAATTTACTTTTTAAAAAGGAGGCAGCATGCGCGGTCCTTACCTTCTCCGCCCCCTGCAGGTTGATATTTCGGTACCAGATCGGGTCGGTGGTGTTTATTGCCTTGGTAAGAGTTCCAAAAAAATTGAATTTGTTGCCCGGGCAGAACGCAACCTTAGAGAAGCCATCAAGTCCTACTGGAAGGAATATGAATTTTTCTGGTACGAGCCGGCATTGACGCCACGCGAGGCCTACATTAATCAGTGTTATATCTATCACCGCTTCTGCGAACACCTTACCAATAACCATGATCATCCCAAACCACCTGATAAAGTTGAAGTTAAATGTCCGGTCTGTGGCGTCTGAATTAGCAGCTTAATGAATTTTAACCGGCCCTAAAATTAATCAGCGCTTAAAGTCCAGGTCTTATCCCGCGAGAAAATTTCATTCGAAAGTTCACTGTCCAGACGCAGATAACCCTTTGGTTTTTTAAAGTTTTTGACGCTGTTTACCGAACCAATACTTAATTTTAACGGCAGGTAATGCCCAATTAAAAGGTCGGTTCGGAACTCAATTCCTATCCCCGCCTCCCAGCCTTCAATAACCCGGAAGTAGTTGTTGCTGACCAGTGCCGCTTCACTGAAAATTGCGGTGTTGATATTCTGTAAAAAAACCGGCAGGACACCCAATCCCCGCTCAACCCATAAAACCGGGATACGAAATTTTAACCCGCTAATCACGGCACTGGCCGCGCTCAGGTAACTGGCTTCTGAACTCGGGAAAAGAACGACCCCGGGTTGAGCTGGAATCCGGAACGCACCTCGCCGGCCGGTATCACCAAAACCGTTTGCCAGCACCAAATAGGGCTGAAGACTCCAGTTTGCCGGCGGTCTTCCAAGATATTCGCGCCAGTAGCCGACCGTGCGGAATAAGGTGCTGGACCGGTGTAAAGATGGTAATTGGGCATCGGCAATTATTCCGAAACTTCTTCCCTGAACCGGCGCAACATTGAAGCGGAAAAGCTGGGCGTTACTGAACAAATAAAAAATGTCAAAATTCATCCTGATATCCTGGGAATGAGTGAATTTCACCCCCAGTCCCGCATTCTGTTGGCTATAAGTCCTGGTGATTGGTAAACTTAACCCAATTCTTGATTCTTGAGTTTTAATTGTAAAATCACCAGTTAACTGCAGTATCGGGCGATAGCGATGGAGTTCATAGGTAAAATTGAGCTGGGGGGTGCGGTTCCGGTATTGATAACCGGCAAAAACATAGTAAAAATGAAATTGCAAAACATCCCAGCCGAGCGTGAATATTCCAGGTGTAAATCCGTTCCCGATATTGACCCAGGGCAACCAGAATTTCGGCAATACGCTGGGAAACGGCGAATAATAATACAGTGATGACATTACCGGCATCAGCTGGTGATAATCAGGTTCTGGTAAGGTGTCGTCGTATATTTCTGCCTCTTCCCATTCTCCGGGGTTCAACTCGATCAGTCCGATATCATAACCGTCCGGCGTTAAAATGGTGAGCGCAATCCGGCGATTGTCCGGAGAAACTGCGGGCTGAAAAACGCCAGTGAGCACATTGGTGCCGCGGTAAATCTTTCTGGACTCAACTCCATACGCATAAAGGTTGTTGACGCCGTTCCGGTCGGAAATGAAATAAAGAAATTTACCTGTTCGGGACCAACAGGGATCCTGGTCGTTCGCCCGGTCTTCGGTAAGCGGAATTTGCCAGCCGGTCTTTAAGTCCAGAACTTGAATATCCGCATAACCACCAGTTCGCCAGACCCCGACTGCAATCAGATTACCTGCTGGTGAAAAACGGGGCTGGCGGAAGAAATCGCCGTTATCAAGTTCAGCCACAATTTTTTGCTCGCCGGTTTGGTAATTTAAAATCTTTAGCCTGCTCATCCCATCACAATTACTAACATAGACCAGATGAAAAGAATCCGGGGCAAAATCCGGGTCGCGCGCTCGCTCACCAGTGGTTAGTTGTTTTATTTTACTCGTTTGCAGGTCGTAAATGAAAATATCGCCCTGTTGATAACCATTGCCGCGATTCACCAGCTCGGTAAACGCCAGATATCTCCCATTTCGGGAAATACTTAAATTGCCTGCTATCCAGCCGTGGTGAATTGTCCGGGTGGTCATCGTTCCCAAAGTTAACTCTTTGATCCCATTCTGCTCCTGACCGTTTGCGGTTAGGTAATAAATTCGGGAACCATCAGTTGACCATCTGGGCGCCGATATATCAAAACCTTCATCGGTCAACCTTTTAATTTGAGTCAAGTTATTCCCCAGTGATTGTCTCAGGGAGTCAAATCGGGCGAGTAGATAGTTATGCCATTCTGCCGAGAGCGCGCGGGTTGATTTTTTGAATACCTTTTTAAATGCCAGTTCTTCAAAAAACGGAAAAATCGCTGATTTGACATAGTTGAAGCGGTCCCAGATAGCAGGACCAAAACAACGGGCACCGTATTCAGTTAAACTGCTACCAAAAAGATATGGTGCCAGTCCCGCCGGATAACGCTGGAGCTCGTAGGTGTTACCGCGGTCCGGTGTTAGAGTTTTCACCCCTGCGTTGTATAGCTGTGAGCGCCATTCCGAACTGCGCAACCTGCCCATGGTGCTGAAACGGGTTTCGTTGTAAACCGCATAACCTTCAAGTAACCAGGCGGGCATAAGCGCATTCGGTAAAACTGCCCGCCCGAAGATTCGCCGGAGAATTTGCAGAAAACCACGGCATTGGTCCAGCTGACAGATATGCGAGAATTCGTGAAGGATCAGCGTTCTTAACCAGTAGTCGTCATTTGCCCGCTCCGCAATCGGCGGAAAAGGTAAAATTACTATTGTGTTGTCCGGAAATGGCGTGGCATAGCCGTTGTAATAATCGTAATAGTCAGCAATAACTATCTGCACGGGCGTTTGGGGAACCGTTACTCCCCCATCCTGCAATGTTTGCCGGACCTCTTCAGCAATCATCCCCACCTGTCGGACAAAATTTAACCTTTGCGGAACTGGCACTCCGCGCGCCGGGAAATGGATGACAAAATGTTCGGTTTCAATCGTGAACCAGCTGTAACCGGGGTCAAATTGAACCCCGGGAACCTTGATCGTGGTCAGGAAGAAAACAATATAAAGTGTATTCATCGGGCAAAAAGCCTTTTTATTAGTACTGTGGCGTAAGTTCCGGGCGCCAGGATAAAGGAGATTACCAGTTTTAACTTTCCCGGGTAGAGTTCATCAGGCTGGGGATCCCCGATCGTCAGTTTATCAGGCAAAAATACCGCCGGCCGGTTCCAGGGCTTGAAATACAAACCCTTAATCCGAAATTTTAATTTTAGCGACTTTAAATTCAACCCCTCTTTTTCTAAAACCGCATTCATAATCCGCGCCACCTTTTCACTTTTAAATTCTGCCCGGGGACCTGGTGCCGGAATTAATAACCGGCTTAGATAGCGGAATTCATCCGGCGCCAGGTCTTGATAGAATACCAGCTCGCCCAGACGATAGCGCACGCGCCGGTGCGCTCTGCCCAGTTCCTCAATTAATATTCTCAAGGTTTCGTTCCAGAACCAGGACTGGTACGCGTTAATAAATAATTCCAAAAGTGTCCGGGGCAACAGTTTAATTGCACCTTCAAAATCCCCAGGATTTTTTATCAAATGTTTAATCGCTTGCCTTCCTTCAAAAGGAACAATCTTTAGACATTTGTCCCAGTCACCCCAGTTGCGCGCCATTTCCATCTTGATTTTTCTGGTCCGGGAATCATCAGCTTGCGCCGGCGTTGCCAAAAAGAGCTTCAGGGCACCGTTGTAATGGCCAGAAATTAGTTTGCGTGCAATAAATCCGGCTTTATGGCGGGCTGAGCCAAATCGTTGTTCATCATAGTAATTTGCCACTCCAAACCTTTTAACCCGCGCCGCTTCCTGGTTAATAGTAGCCAGTTCTTCTTGATTAAGACTGCGCACCGTAATTTGAAACCGGTTTCCGGAAAGAATTGCCGGTGTAATCGGTCTGTCTGCCATCCCGATAAAGGTTAATTGATAATTGGGCGCGGTTATCCGTTCCGGTCCTTTACCAGGAAGCGATAAATACTGAACCGATTGGGCATAGCGGTCTTTAAGCCCGGCACGGGAAAAACCTTTCAAACGATAACGGGACTCAATCTGCCGGATAACATCCAGCGTGTTCCAGAACCTTTTTTCCAGTCGGTAGATTGAATAAGGACCACGAGTTTTAATTTTTAAGCGAATAATCTCTTCAACCCGAAAATCCTCAGGCTGACACTTTATCTTCATCCCCGGATATTTCGGAAAACCATTACCCCACCGATAATGATAAAAATTGCTCCGGCAAGGATATTAATCAGCCGCAGGGGTAATGCCTTTGTTAATGCCGTTCCCAGCAGCGCGGCTAAAAATGATGTTAAAGCGAGCGCCAGGACACTGCCAAGAAAAACAGGCCAGAATGATTTAAATCCTGCGGCAAATGAAAAAGTAGCCAGTTGCGTCTTATCCCCGAGTTCAGCGATAAATATCGTGGCAAAGGTAATAAAAAATGTTCGCCACCACATTCTTATCCTCCAGCCTTGAGCGCTGCCAGTTCCGTTACTGTGCCTGCGGGTCGGACATTTAAATCCGGGTTAATCCGGCGGACAAGTCCGGCAAGAACCTTGCCCGGACCAACTTCCAGAAATGTCTGACAGCCAAGTTCTCGGGCACTGTTGATTACCTGAACCCAGCGGACCGGCGATATTAACTGGCGAATCAGATTGAGGCGAATTTCCTCGGCGGAATATGCGGGTTTACCGCTAACGTTCATAACTACCGGAAATTTGGGAGGTTGAATTGTAAACTGGTTGAGATATTCTGCAAATTCGTTTGCGGACTTCTCGAGCAGTGGCGAATGAAATGCACCTGAAACCGGTAACGCCACAACTTTGACCGCTCCTTTGATTCTTGCCTTCTCCATTGCGGTCTTAACCGCAATTACTTCTCCGGAAATCACAGTTTGTTTGGGCTCGTTGTAGTTTGCGGGCACAACAACGCCGGAAACTTCCTGACAGATTTGCTCGACCTGCACCGCATCTAAGCCGATAATCGCCGCCATCATCCCGGGTCTTTCTTGACCCTCGGTAAACATCAGTTCTGCCCGCCTTTTCACCAGTTTCAATACCGTAGTGAAATCAAGCGCACCCGCAGCATAGAGCGCTGAATACTCGCCAAGTGAGTGCCCGGCACTCATTACTGGCGTTAGGTTTTCTAATACCGATAATGCGGCAATGGAATGCACTAATATTGCCGGCTGGGTGTAGCAGGTCAGACGCAACTGGTCTTCGGGCCCGGCAAATGATATTTGTTTTATCGGGAGTTTTAGAATTTCTTCTGCCCGGTCATAAACCGCTCGTGCCGACTGGTAACTTTCGTAAAGGTCCTTGCCCATTCCAACGTATTGAGAACCCTGGCCTGGGAAAAGCAGACCAATATCTTTATTCATTTGTCCTCCATTGCTGATAATTCATCCCAGATAATAAATTTTAACTGTGTTCAGTCAAGGAACTCTTAAACATTTATCCGGGTGCCCGCAACTGGACAGAAGAAGCAATTTCAGGATTGCTTTAGCGGATGTGAATCTCTATCCGCGATAGCTTTGGTTGTAATCCCGGTATAAATCTTGGTGCAACCTTGAAACCGTCAGGCGGAAACACCACCCGGCGGGTTAATTCCGTTTCCAGCACCCGGCACCGTTCATTTGCAAGTTTCTCAATTTCGCTGTAGACATAAACCACCGCCTCTTTTTTGAAATGCTCTTTAATTATATTGGCAATTTCATCAAGCCGGGCCCCGGCTTCGGCATTTAGCTGGGCACCATCAGAAATAAATAGCATATCCGCAGTAATCGCAGCAACCCATTCGTTTTTTTCATCCCAGACCACCGCATTGAGCTTTTGGGGTTCGCAGTTAATTCGGGTCTGGTTTCCCTGAGCATCAAAGGCATTAAAGGTAAAACTGTAAATATCACCGATTGCAATTGGCTCACCGCGGTCGGTCCGGCCATCCCAGGCTATCACCGCGGGCGGAGGTCCTTTTTCCCGAACCCGGCGCACCGGCTCTCCCAGCGAATTGGCAATAACCAGTTCCCAGGCTGATACTCGCTTTTCAAACTTGGGCAGAAAAACCAGCAGTTCTCCGTAGATGAAGGTTTTCTCCACCGGAACCCGTAAAAAGGATGATTTAATAAAATGCTGGGGTATGGTAAGGGAATCAATAGTTTTAAGCAAACCTTGATCAAATACATAAGAACCCGGAGTAAGTAAATCCTGAACCGCAGACCAGGGGTCAATTTGCAAAGGAAAATAAATCTTCTGGTCGGTTATCTTTAGCTCTGCTTCGCCGGTAATTAATTCTTCACCAAGGGCATGCTCGTTTGCAGGCCTGGGCTGAACACTGTCGGGCAATTGAGCGAACAGCAGTGCTGTTATCAATATAAAATTCATATCAGGATAATTGGAATATAAAGGTTATATCGCCCCACTGGTCTTCTGATTTGACCCCTGGACCGAGCGGAGCAAATTCCCAACAGCGGACCGCATCAACCACCACCTGGTCAAGATCAGGATATCCGGAACTGGATACCACCTGGGGCAATCCTTTAACCTGGCCATTGGGCAAAACCCAGATCCGGACCGTGACCGTGCCGGAGATATGCTGGTCCAGTGCCCATTTTGGATAACGGGGTTTTATTTTTTTGAGAATTTCGCGCTGGGAAATCGGGCCGGCAATCTGAAAACTGGTACCATGGGTGACCGATGCCTGAATTGTGGGCTGGGATTGCGTGGGCGCTGGGGCCAGGGCGCTCCGGGATTGCCGGTTTAATTGGCGGTGTTCAATCGTAAGTTGCGGTTGGTTTGCGGGCTGGGGAATTCCGGGAATACCTCTTAATCCCATACCGGTCCCGGAACCGCTACCCGGGGCCCTGGATAATGGAATCGGCGCCTGGGCAAGTATCTCTTCAGTTGTCTGACCGGACCCACTGCCCCCAATTTTAATAACGTCCATTTCACCACCCCGGGCAAGTTCATAGCGGTCAAGCTCAATCCGAGCCTGAGATTGGCTGCGTTCCAGTGTCGCACTCATATCCAGGGGCGCAACCTCTTCGGATGGTCCCGCGGTTGCATAGGTGGGAACCGCAGGGGCAACGGTGCCCGTACCTTCACCCGCGCTCGGCGAACGAGAAGCAGGAGTGACCACGCGGGCAACCTCGGGCCGGTAGGTAATATCAAGAAGGTTTACTTCCTGTAAATCCTGCCATTCAGACCTGTTCTGCCGGGAACGGGAAAGTAGTAGTATCGCCCCAATATGAATGATTGCGGAGAGGATAATCGCAATCTGAAATGTGCGTAATGGGTGCTCGTTCGTCATCGCTTAGCTTCGCTGATTGATTTTTTTCGTCGCACAGGCAATTCTAAGTGCGCCGGCCTGACGGGCACAGGCCAGGATATCCAGGACTGAGGAGTGGAGGCATTGTTTGTCTGCCCGCACCACCACCAGGACATACGGGTCCCGGGCAATTTCGCCCGCAATAAGGTTGGTGAGCTCCTGAAATGAATCAACCGGCTGGTCGTTGAAATAGAGTTGCCCGGCCGCGGTCAAGGTGATTGTGATGTCGTTTTCGGTTTTGCGTTCCGCAGTATGAGTCTGCGGGACTTCAACCGGTGTTGAGTTGTGAGTCAATACCATTGGCGATACCACCATCATTATCAGCACCAGAATCAAGCCGACACAAGCCATTGGTAAAATATCTATGTTCGGTGCTTCTTTCATTTTGCCCTCCGGGTACGCAATAATGCTAAATCGGCAGCACCAGCTTGTTTGGCTAAATCAAGGATTTGCATTACCTGCTGGTACCTTACCCCTTCTTCCGCGGAAACAATCACCCGGCGCTCAATACTGCGCTGAAGGAGTTTGGGTAAAATCTCCTGGAGCTGGTTAAAAGTAACTTCCGATTCGTTGAGCAAAATTCTGCCCGTTTTCGTTAGGTAGATGTTTGCTTTGATGTCCGACCCCGGTTCCCCAGCCCCCACTCTGCTGGCACCAGGCGCCGAAACAAATATGCCGGATTCAAAGAATAATGGCATTGAGACCATAAACGCAATCACAAGTGATAATGCCACATCCACCAGCGAGTTTAGTATCAGTCCACTCGGACGGGGACGTTCCAGGTTTCGCCGGCGCATAGTTAGAACTTCCAGTTGTGGTCCTCAGTAGTTGCGGGTTTGGGTTCGGTAATAACTGCGGGTGTTGAGTTGGCAGTTGCGGGGGGCACCTTTATTCCGGACTGGAGTTTATAGCGCTGAAGCATTACCACCAGGCGCTCCGCAGTGCTTTCCAGGGATAGCGCCAGATCCGCGGCTTTTTTGGAGAAGTAATTGTAAAAGAAGAGCACCGGAATTCCAATCAATAAGCCAAAAGCGGTGGTCAGTAGTGCTTCCGCAATTCCCCGGGAAACAACCGCCGGACCACCAGAACCGGTAGCGGCAATATTGCTGAAGGCGTTGATTAAGCCGGTAACCGTGCCCAGTAATCCCAGTAGTGTTGCGGCATTTGCCAGGGTGCCCATTCCGCCCAGCAGTCGTTCGTATTTTAACCTTTCTTCAAGAATCAAGCTGTAAAGTAAGTCCGAGAGTTCGTCCGGGTTTAATCCGAAATTATCAAGCGCAACGGTGAATAATCTGCCCAGCGGGTTTTTTTGAGCCCGACTCCAGTTCAGCGCCGCCTCCACACCGGACTGATTCAGTAGCTGACGGATTTTGATTAAGCCGCGGGCAGTGTTGAACCGGTTTTTGGTAAAGTACCAGAACCGCTCAATTATCAATGCCAGCGCAATAATTGATGCAAAAAGTAGAATAAGCATCACTAAGCTGTTTTTGAAAACTGCGACCAGACTCTGACCCATTATCATTGTTGTCTTCCTCCTGTAGTTCTAAAAATGATTAAATTTGCGGTCATTGTTTTTCACCTCCTGCCGGTGATGCGCCTGCTTCCCCGGCTTCAGCACCGCCCAGGCGCTGACGGCAAATAGCGGCATTTTTACGAGCAGTTTCAACAAACTCGGAGTCCCCAGCAGAGTTGATTACTTCCTCAAATGCCTGCTGTGCCAGTTTGTATTCGCCCGCATTGAAATAGGCAATGCCAAGGTTAAAAAGTGCGCCCGCCCGCTGTTCATTTTCCGGGAAATATTCCAGAAACTTTTTGTAAGCCTGCGCCGCTTCATTCCAGCGTTTTAACTGAGCATAAGCCTCAGCAGTTAAGAGCTGGGCATCAGCAGCAACTGCCGAACTGGGAAAATTAACTACCGCCTTCTGAAGTTCAACAATCGCCTCCTCAAATTTACCCTGATTGAACAACTCCTGTCCCCGTTTATATTGACCCTCAGCCGCCAGCTCCGACTGCGGAAACCTTTTGAGAAACTCCTTCATCATCATTGAATCCTCCTGCCCAACAAGATAATAACTCATTTCCAGGCTCCGCCGGACCCCGGGCACCTGCGGGTCGGATGGATAAAGGTCAAGAAATTTTTGATACTCCCGGATTGCATCCAGATATTGACGACGGTTGTAGTAACACTGGGCGATGAGTGCCTGCGAGGCCGGGGCAAAATCGGAAAAGGGATAGCGCTGAATTACAAAATTGAATGCGGCAATTGCCTTATCATACTCCAGCGCTTTGAAATAGGTGTCACCAGTGCGAAATGCGGCCTCGGCAACCCTGGGGTTATTGTCCGGAAATTTGTTCATTAGATTAGTCCAGGCATCAACCGCCTGGCCGTAGTATTTTAGTTGGTAATAGCAGTAGCCGGCATAATAGTAGGCAGGAACCGCAGATAGGGGTTGCTCAGGGAAGGTGTTCACCAGTGCTTCAAAAACATCCAGCGCTTTTAAGTATTCTTGCTGGTTGAACAGGCAATAGCCATAGCCGAGATAGGCACTGATTGTGAAAAGCGTGTCATTGAGTCGCGCATTTAATAGCCCTTTGAAACCTGGAGTGGCTTCGGTTAGTCTGCCAAGGTGATATAGTGCATACGCCCTGCCGAGCCGGGCATAAGGGGCAATGTCCGCACCGCGCTTTTGGTCGTAAGCCTGCTGGTAATATTTTTCCGCTTCGTCGTATTTGTTAGAGTAATAAAAGGCTTCGGCAAGTGAGTAGAGGGTGCGCGCCCGCCATTCCGAGGAGTCCGCGGGATAGTCGTTTAGGTATTTTGTGCCCAGCGCCATACTTTTTTCAAACTGGCCGCTGGAGTTTAGTGCGAGCAGGAGTAGTGCGGCTGAGGGTTCTCTTAATGATGTTTGGGAATATTTGGTCAGGACCTGCTGGAATTGTTCAATTGCAGTGGTGTAATCGCCGAGCTGGTAGGAGATGGTGCCGGAGAGGTAATTGCCGACCCCGGATAGTTCACCAGTGGTAAACATCCGGGCGAGCTGGGAGGTGGTTAATAGTGTTTGGAGCGTATCCGCAGTTAATAGCATCGCCTGGGCAAGCTGGAGATGGGCATAGGTTGCAACCCGGGTTCGGGGGTAATTTGCCCGGACCCGCTGGAATCGTTCTACCGCCTCTTCTGCTTTGCCCAGCGCCAGGTCGCAGTGACCGATAAAGTAATTGCTGTGCGCAGCCAGGTAGTTGTCTTTGACCCGGGTCAGGGGCATTAATAAGTCAATCGCTTGCCCATATTCGTTTCGGGCAATAAGGGCACAGGCCAGGAAGTATTGGGCATAGTCAGTGAGCGGGGAGCTGGAGAATTGTTCAGTGAAAAATTCAAATTTTGCCCGGGCACCGTCGTAGTCCTGGTTGAGAAATAGGGCAAGTCCGGCGTTGAAGTGGGCAAGCTGGGCAAGAAAGGTGTTTGGTACTAAATCGGTAATTTCTTTGAATTTGAGCAGGGCGAGCCGGGGTTTGCCCAGCCGGGCATAGGTTTTTCCGAGAAATAGTTTGGCTTCCGGTAGTTCCAGGCCTTCCAGTTCTTGTTGTGCCTGTTGATATGCACCGGTGAAGTAATGTAATACACCCAGAGTATAAGCGGTTCGGGGGTCATTTGCATAACCGGGTTGTTTTGTTAGTTTTTCAAGTAGTAGTTGTGCCTGATGGTAATTGCCAATCATTAAGTAGGAGACCGCTGCCCCATATAGCGCTTCGGGTTTGATATATGAGAAACGGGAGTGGTCCAGTAGCCCGAGGAAGATGTTTAATGCGCGCCCGAAATTGCCTTGATTTAAGTAGCATTCGGCAAGTGTGTAGCGCAGTTCATCACCGTATTCACTGTTGCCGAAATCTGAGACCAGCCCGTTTAATTCCCGAACCGCCTGGTCGTATTTTCCATCTTCAATCAGGTTTTGTGCCTGATTGAACCGCGCTACCAGTTGGCGGGTCTGCGGGGGTGTTAATGCCGAGGTTAAGGTAATGGTTAAGGCGATGAGCAGATTCATTTTTTATTCACCAGGGCCAATTTCAATCTTGCCTTTTGGTCCCTGGGTGAGCACCGTGGTGAGAAAACCGCTGAAGCTGAGCGCCGAGTTCCGCTGGTCAATAACCACGATATCGTAGTAGTATCGGCCATCGCTGACCAGTCGGCCCGCATCGTCCAGTCCATCCCAGACCAGTCGGGCCGGAGGGACATCCCAGCCACTGTAAGACCTTAAAACCTCGCCATAGGAGTTTTTTATCAGTACCTGCCAGCGTTTTATCGGGCGCCGGGAAGTATAATGGATATCCATCCATAGAACATTCTCATTGTCACCCGGTTTCGGAGTAAACAGACTGGGTCGGGCATCAAGAAAGACCCGGAACCCGCCAAAGTTGAGAAAAAGTCCGAGTTTGTGAGTGGGCGCGAGCCGGAAGGTGGATTGGTGATGAAGTAAAAACGCATAATCAACCCCCAGGCTCATTTTGCCCCAGTCTTGATGAATTCCTAAACCCAGACTCAGTTCGTTGGGGTCAATTCCAATCCGATGAATCAGTACATTGGGAATAAGGGTAAATTCAACACCACCGTGAGGTTGCAATTTTAGTTGCCAGTTGCGTAAGGGGTTGCCAACCGAATCAATCGCCCGCACAAGCGGAGAAACTAAATCTGCGGAGATAATTGCCCTGCCCTGGAGTAGTCGCACTGCCGAACCGATCCTGAGAGTTGTGGGATAGCGGTCGGATAAGGTGTGCAGGGTTAACACCGGTTGGATTAAATTCTGAACCGTGAGCCCGAAACTGCACGGACCAATATCTCTGATTAAAACCCCGAGATCTCCCCCGACCCCAACATCCGCATACTGAGCCAGATTCTTGGTAATCAATTTTAATGAGGCACCAAAACCTAAGAAATTAAACGGGTTGTAGGCATAAGTGGCAAAATAGGCATTTTCGGCAAAAAATGTGGGCTGATACTGCCAGTTTTCCGGGGTCCGGGATTCTATACCTTCGGCACCAAAATTGAGCACGCTTATCCCGAAACTGCCAAAATCTTTTGTGGGTAATGAATAGGCAATGTATTCCATTCGTGCACCGTAAAGCTGGGAATGAGCAACCAGCACCTCCTGACCATTTAATTGAAATAACCCCGCAGGATTGAAGTAAATCGCCTGGACATCATCCGCAACCGCGGTAAACGCCTTGCCCATTGCCAGACTTCGCGGTGCCGGCCCGTAAGCGAGAAAAGCACCGGGTAAACCACCTTCCGCAAATAGTCCTGCGGGGATTAATAATATAATAAGTAAAACCGTTTTCTTCACCACACAACCCCCAAGCGGTAAAGAGTTTTAAAAACTGTGCCGGTATGATGTTGGCCAATAACCTGAATTAAGTATACACCCGATGCTACCCGCCGACCCGCCTGGTTCCGGCCGTTCCAGATTACCCGGTTAATTCCTGCCTGAGCACCAGGTTCACCCGGACGGAAGGTGCGGGCAAATACTTCATTGCCAAACGGGTCAAATATCCGGAAATCAATTGGGCTGGAGTTTTTAAGGTAATAGTAGATTTCCGCCGCGTCGCGATTGAACCCGAAAGGATTGGGAAAGGCAACGATTTTGCCGGCTAAGAGTGCACTGTCCGGAATGTTCACATAGATAGAAATCAATGACTCAGCAACGCCCGCAGTTATCCGTATTGTATCAAACTCGCCAAACCGCGCCCGGCTGCACACAAATCTGCCAGTTACCATCCCGAGCGTATCGGTCAAAAGCGCCGGTTCCAGCATTTCACCGTTGCCTTTAATAACCGTAAAACGACAGGGCGTCGCAATAACCGGCTGGTAATTCGCATCCCTGACCACCACCCTGATATCCGCAATCTGCCCGGCATAAACCGTTTCCGGCGCGGAAATCTCCAGCTGGCTGCCCCGGGTTTTTATTTCCAGCCGTGAGCGATAGGAGACATATTGGGAATTGGTATCCGCAACCCAGATATCCTGGTTTGAACCCGGAGTAAAATAGGTTGCGGAAAAAACCGCACTGTCGGTAATCTCCTGCTCGGCCGGTGTAAATTCAGCCGCAAATTCTGAATGTAAGCCAACCCTGAATCCGCTCAGCCCCACCCGGTTCCAGCAGCGGTCGCAAGGATAAATTTTAACCGGAAATGGCTCGTGGATGAACTGTGGGTTCGGCACCCCGGCTTTGCCCGGCGTGTTCCAGTTAAGGGTAGCGGTGTCACCGGGCAGAATTTGTTCACCAGGTAAAATGAGCAATAATTGAGCAAATGGGCCCGGATTTACAAGAACCGGGGTTGAGGTATCGGACCGAAAGGACTGTCCTGGTGCTGAGCGGGCAAAAAGCCACTGTAGTCCTGCCCGACGCAAAGTTCCGGTAAATTCGCCGGTGCCGTTGTGAAGTTCGCCCGCAATGGGTAATATCGCAAAACTATCGGTTGCGCTGAAATAAACACTGTCGGTGCGAAAAGAAACCGGGTTAGACCAGTCATCGGTCAGATAAACCCGAAATCTAAAACTGTCCCCAGCAGTCTGGTTATCAGGAATACCGAGCTTGCCAGTTCTGGTGCCCGGACTTAATTCTTGACCGGGCAAAATGGTAATAAATCGGGAAGGGGTATTTGGTAAAACTGCAAAGGAATTACTCGCGCTGGTGACCCGGGACGAATCGTCAGAACACCATAGTTGCAAAGTTTCGGCCAGGGTTACCATCACCCTGCCCTGCCAGACCCCATTACGGAACGGACCGATTACATTAGGAGCAACATATATGGCACCGCGGTTGGTGGAAAGAAAAGCGGGCCGGTTGTAATTGTAAACTTCACCCCCAGGGTCACGGGCAATAATCGTAACTGTTAGCGATTCACCCGCATACTGGGGACTGGTAATCGGAGTAAATTCAAAAGAATTTAATTGGGCTATAATGAGGAGCCAACCCAGGGCCGCGCTCATGAGCACATTATATTATAACGATTTTTTATAATGATGTCAAAAAAAACAGTTTTAAAATCCACAACCTGTTGGAATTGACTAATTGGCAGTGAGGTTTAATCTCTGAACCATGTCCGTATTGGCACCAGGAATGAGGTTTGCCTCGGTGCGGGCTCTGGCAACAGTAACAGCCGGGATGGCACTCGGGCAACTGAGTTTGGTCCCCTGGTGGTTGCCAGTTTTAATTGTTGTGCCCGGTATCCTGTTTGTCCGCATAAGCCGGGGTTTTTCAATTTATCTGATACTCGCGGGCGCGGCATTTCTGTTAAGCCGTTCAGCTCAACCAGCACCGGTTGACGCAAAAATCTACCAGGTTCAGCAATTCAGAGGACTGGTTGTTCAGGAGCCAACTAACCGGCAGACCTTTACTATTCAACTTGCCCCTCCCCTTGCGGGTAAAGTTTTTGTCGGGCTTAAGGACTCATCAGCATGCCTACATTACGGGGATGTGGTGCAGGTGAAAAGCCGGATTAAGCGGTTTGATTTTCCCCGTAATCCCGGAATTCCAGACCGAAATCAGCAGCTTTTAAGACAGGGTTATGCTGGCAATACCACGGTCAATTCTGACCAAATCAGGATAATCAGCAGGAATGCGGGTAATCCGGTCTTAACTCGGATAGTTATGCCGGTGCGCCGTTACCTTTTCAGAACCTGGGAACATTATTTAACAGAGAAGGAGGCGGGCTTACTCTTCGGAGTATTGCTCAGTGAAAAAGGCTTACTGAAACCAGAGCTGGAATCGTCCCTGACCAGCACCGGTCTCTGGCATATTATGGCAGTATCCGGTCTGCATATGGGTATCGTGGTGATGGTAATCTATCTGCTGGTTTCAGTTTTGCACATCCGGTCCTGGACCCGTTTTGTTATTCTAACCCTTGCCACTCTGACCTATGCGCTCCTTGCCGGCTGGAATCCAGCCGCAATTCGGGCAGGAATTATGGCCTGGGCTTATTTTCTCGGACTTGCCCTCCAACGTCGGACAACACCGCTTAATACCGTTTCGGTGGCAGGTATTGCTCTTCTGTTATTCAGTCCGAATTCGCTTTCCAGTATCGGAATGCAACTCTCTTTTTGTGCGACCATGGCAATAATTTTGATCTTACCGAAGCTGGAGAAGTGGTTAAGTTGGCTGCGCGGTTACCGAATCATTTACAATTACCTTGCCCTGCCAACCACCGTTTCAATTGCCGCAACATTCGGAATTGCACCACTAACTGCCCATTATTTTTATCAATTTCAACCTTTGTCCTTCATTGCCGCCGTTTTAGTTCTGCCCTTGATTAGCTTGATTATTCCGCTGGGCTTATTGGTCCCGGTAATCAACCTCTTCGCCCCGGCAGCCGCGGGTATCGCGGCTAATTCACTATCGGTCTTGCTCAATATTGCCCATTGGCTTATTACCAAACTCAGCGGTCTAATCGGCTCATTTATGGTCAACACCGGCAGCTTATCCTGGCTAACAATTTTTTATTGCTATGCACTGGTTTTGCTTCTGTTAAACTGGCACCGGAAATGGGCTAAAACCGCCTTCTTAATTGGACTGGTGCCTGGCTTGATAATCGCTCAGATGAAAAAAGCACTGGAGCGACCAATGACCAGGTTTACATTTCTTGACCCGGGCAAAGGCGACGCCATTTTACTGGAGGATACATTGGGCAGAAAACTGCTCATTGATGCCGGGATTGGTAAGCCCGAGGTGTTAAATGAGTTTTTGCTCAGCCGACGAATTCAGTACCTGGACGCGGTGATTATTACCCATCCCGACCTGGACCACTACGGCGGGCTACTTAATTTAAACCCTGATATCCGCATCCGGCGCCTGTTTGTGTCAACACTGTCCGGTGATTCTATTTATAACCAACTGCTGGCGCATTTGAAATCAACCGGCACGACCATCTATACGGTCAGCGCTGGTGCGCGATTAACCGGGTTTGGATTGGAAATTGATTTTAAATCTCCAGACCAGCTGACCCAATCGCTTTATAACCGGCACCTGATTCCCACCAACCCAATTTCAATTGTAAATCTGGTCCAGTATGATACCTTTGCTTTTCTCTTTACCGGCGACTGTGAATCCTGGCCCGTTCTCACCCGGATTGCTCGGGTAAGAAAAATCCATTTTCTGAAAGCACCACATCACGGCAGCAAGAAAGGTAACCCGCCCGAACTTTATGATACGCTCCGACCTGATTATGTGATTGTGATGGGAAGATACCCGACCCCAGCCGGTCTGGAGAAACTTCTGCCCGAAAGAAATATCGTTTATCTGAATACCAGAAAACAGGGCGGGCTGGTATTAAAATTTGTGAAAGGTAAACCGGTATTTTGCCCGAATTAATTTAACGAATTGAACCCGCAGGCACAAACTTGAGACCAACTGTCACTCGCTCCGCATCACCGAGTATCCCATAAGAAAAATAAACCGCATCCACGGCAAGCTGTAAACCCGGGCCCAGCACCCGCTCATAACCAATTCCAAAGGAAAATCCGGACCAGGCACCAAGATGTCCGCCGGATTGATACCCACCACGCACAAATAAGCGGTCATTCTGAGCCGCGCCCAGTTGCTTGAGGTCCAGTTTTAATTCCGCACCCGCACCGATTGTCGGTCCGTAATCCGGATAAGTGGCGGCATCAGCGCTTAGCAAAAGATAATTATTCTGAAACGGAAATTTAAATGCCGCACCCGCCCGAAGATTGATCGGTTGATACTCCCAATAGTTGATAAATCGGCGGGGTGTGCCCAGATGTAAAAGGCTGGCACCAAGTTTAACATATTTAACCGGCTGATAAATCACCCCGGCATCAAACGAAACTGCCCAGGCAGAAAAAGAGTCAATCCGATTAAAAACAAACTTCCCCGCACCCCCGACCGCCAAGCCACGGCTTAACCGCACCGCCAAGCCCGGACCAGCAATTAGGTCATTTATTGAAAAACTGCCCAGTTCCTGTCCCAGTTCGTCTCTTCTGGTATCAACCGCATTCAGAAATCCACCTGCCAGTCCTGCCCCAAACCGTTTGGCAAATGGGATGGTCAGACCACCGGTAAAATAGGATACCCCTTTCAGTAACTGGCACGCGGTCAAACTGATGTCAATCGGACATTCAAGCGCCAGTCCGGCTGGATTATAAAACAGCGCATTGGCATCATCGGCAACCGCAGTAAACGCCTGCCCCATTGCCACCGGTCTGGAACCAACACCAATTTTCATAAAGGTAAAACCGGTTGCTGATGGACCAAGCCCGGCACCCGCACAGATTCCGAATAATGCCACCAGCATCATCCTGAAGCGGTTCATTTTAAAAAATATACTGATTAAAAACCATTTTGCAATTAAGTTGCATCCGGTAAAAAAGGCAATATGATTATCAAAATGTTTTACCAGCGGTATTTGCTTAAACCGGCCGGTACAAAGAAAAAAACTAAACTCTGGGTTTTAATTTTAATTGTTTTACTTGTTATTTTGGGAGGCATACTGCTAATTCGGGCAATCAGCCTGCGCCACCATAAATTAAATCCTTCACCCGCTCCTGCCCTGCCTGCCCGCGAATGCAACAGGCGCAGTTTTGCCATCAAGCCCGGTGAAATTTTGCCGTTTGCCCTTAATCGTGCCGAAGTTCCTTCAGAAATTACCGACCGAACAATCACCGCACTCCGCAATTTCGGGTTTAACTTCCGATCACTGCGCCCTAATGATAGTTTAATTCTCTTTTATCGCTCCGAAACCCTATTTCAGATTCAATACTGGCATAGTTACGATTCAATTTATCAAATTAACCTTGAATCCGTTCCTTATCAGGTCACCATCACCAGCCAGGAGATTAAATTGCAGCCCGCAATAATCACCGGCGAAATCCAGAACTCACTTTATCAATCGTTAATTGCAAAAGGGGAAAAAGTCAGTCTGATTGTCGCTTTTACCGAAATCTTTGACTGGGAGATTGACTTTTTCTCCGAACCCCAGCCCGGTGACTCTTATTATATCCTGGTTAGCAAAAAGTATCTTGACTCAACGCTCGTCGGTTATGCCCCGATTACCGCGGCACGTTACCACGGTGCAATCGGTGATTTCTATGCCTTCCGGTTTACTGACCCGGATGGAGTTACCGAATACTATAACCGTGAGGGCCAATCTTTGCGCAAAACCTTTCTTAAATCACCGCTGCGCTTCGCCCGTATCTCATCATTCTTTGGCTTAAGGTTCCATCCGATTCGCCGGATTTACGCCAAACATCAGGGTATTGACTATGCAGCGCCAACTGGCACCCCGGTCGTCTGTGTTGCCGATGGCAGGGTAATTACTGCGGGCTGGTGTGGTGGGTATGGTAGATTAATCAGCGTGGGCCATCGGGATGGCTATGAGACCCGCTATGGCCATTTGAGCGGATTTGCGAAAGGAATTAAAGCCGGCGCCGAAGTTACTCAGGGCCAGGTTATCGGTTATGTGGGCTCAACCGGACTCTCAACCGGACCCCATCTCCATTATGAGGTTCGGAAATACGGCTCACCAGTCAACCCCCTGCGCCTGAACCCGCCCCGGGTGGCAACGGTAAAACTGGCACACCTGCCCCTTTTCAACGCACTGCGCGATAGCCTTATGCCTTTCCTTTCTGGGAAATCACCGCTGCCAGAACCAGTCCCATAACCTCGCCAGCACCAGCCGCCCGCAACCGGGCAGCCGCTGAAGAAATGGTTGAACCGGTGGTCATCACATCATCAACAAGAATCAATCGTTCCCCATTGAAACGCACGCCGGGTTTAATTTCAAACGCATCCCGGACATTATCCTGCCGTGCCTTTTCATCCTTCATTTCGGTCTGACTGCGGGTATTTTTCTTCCGGATCAGCGGGTCAAAAAACGGAATTCCGGTGCTTGCCGATACATATCGGGCAAGCAGTTCGGACTGATTATAGCCCCGCTCCCGGATGCGTGCCGGATGAAGGGGCACCGCGCAGATTCCATCCGCACGGCTTAATTGGCTATCCTGACGAACGAGCAGCGTGAGCGCATTGCCCAGGATCGGGACCAGCGCCGTTTTTTCCTCATATTTCAAGGCGTGAATCAGGTTAATAAAAGGCGTTTGATAAATACCCACCGCTCGTACCCGGCTCAGATTAAACTCCTGATCGCAGCTATTGCATATTTTTTGGTCTGGCAGACAGGGACGCCCGCACCGGGAACAGACATCAAGTTCACTTGTAAACAAAAGCAGCCGGCAGGAATCGCAGAGCAGACCGTCTTCAATCTCCTGCTCGCACCCATAACAGACCGGTGGAAAAACAAAATCAACCAGCGCCCGCAGAAAAAACTTCAGCTGGCTCAACACCGAGCCGCTGCTTTTCATTTTCGCCGGGAAAAAATAATTATCAGTATCAGCCCGAGCAGACTGAGGCTTAATGCGACAACCTGATTACCCCAGAAATTTGCCGTATCCTCATAATAGCGCACAAAATCAATCCCAAACCGGAAAAGTGAATAAAGCGCCAGGATTATGCCAAACAGCACACCCGGTTTTAATCGCCGGCGCTCCAATCCCAGCGCCACCGCGAAGAGAATAAAACCGGCTAACGAAGAATACAACTGGGTTGGATGAATCGGCTGGCCCGGAAACGTGCTACCTGCGGCTGACCCAACTGGAAAAACCATTCCGAGCGGACAATTGGTCGGCTTGCCAAAACAACAGCCGTTTAAAAAACAACCAATTCTCGTAAACCCCTCGCCCAATACCAGTGCCGGTGCGACCGCATCCAGCAGATTTAAAACGGGCAGGCGATTCAGCCAGACAAAAATCAGACCGGCAATAAATGCCCCAAGAAAGCCGCCATAAAACATCAATCCCGAAAGCCCGGGTGGATTCCCCCAGAAACGAATAATTCCAACCGGGTCGTGACGAAACTCATTTAGGTGAAATGCAACATAAAAAAGCCTGGCTCCAATCACCACTGCCAGCAGCACCCAGAGCGCCAGGTCGGTAATCTTCTTCGGGTCCACCCCAAACCGCTTTGCCCTGGACTCCACAATCCAGATGCCCAGCACAAACGAAATAAACAGCATCACCCCATAAGAGTAGAGCTGGAAATTACCGACCCGGAACAAAACGGGCATCATCGGTGCTTATTTTAACCTGACCGGATTAGAGGTCAAGGAGAAAAATCAGAAGCCTGCACCAGGAAAAGGTGCGGGTGTGAAGGTGAGAATAAACATCACCAGCGCCAAAACCGCCAGCAGGATATCAGACCGTTTCAGCGGCGTAATGTTGTCCAGTGGTGGGGGATGTTTCAAACCAAGAATTGTTGTTAAAAATGCCCAGAATGGCCAGCCCAACCAGAAAAAACCGAGCAAAAGCAATGCCCCAATAATCAAAATTGAAAACAGCCGGTAGCGCCGGCCTAAAATCGCGTAGGCGATATGACCCCCATCCAGTTGCCCGACCGGCAAAAGGTTCAGGGCGGTAACAAACATTCCGAGCCAGCCCGCAAAAGCCAGTGGATGGAGCACCACATCAAAACCCGGTGGCGGCACCCGGTGAAAAAGGCGTGATATCAACTCAAAAATCAATGGCGAACCAAGCCGGAGCAGCCGGGCATCAGCCGGCACCGGCTTAACCTTTGACAGTGCCAGCCCGATAACCGAGACCGGAATCGCCACCAAAAACCCGACCAGTGGTCCGGCAACACCAACCCGCACCAGCGCACTGCGCGTCGGCACCGGTGAACGAATCTTAATAAATGCACCCATTGTGCCGGTCATCGGATGGGGCACCGGCAGAAAATAAGGCGGGGTAGCATCAACCCCATAGCGCCGGGCAGTAAGATAATGCGCCAGTTCATGACTGCCCAGAATCAGAATAATCCCGAGCGAAAACGGAACCCCACTCAAAAGATTCAACGGACTGGCAAAAGGATTTTTCCCCGCATGCAACGTGCCAACAACCAGAGTCGTTGCCACCGTTGCCAAAAGCAAAACAAAATTCACCCAGAGCCGGACCGGCTGATTCTTGGGCAGATAACCATATTTAACCAAATGGCTATCACCCTGCCGTTCAAAAAATGCGATTGCTCCGGTGCGGGCAAAAACCTTTTTCAACTCCTGAATATTCTCTAAAACCGGCTCATAGATTCTGCCCTGAATTTTATTTCCCTGCACAAACTCAATCGCCATATAACGGCGGACCTCATTTAAATCAACCGGCTGGTCAATAATATTTTCATCCATACTCATATATCAGACCGATAAAATGGGTTAACAGATTCTGGGCAACTGCTCACCCTCCAGCATCAAAACCCTCCGCAGTGAACCAAGTTTGGTTTTCAGCCACACCCCGGCCGGCTCCTTCACCACCTCGCCAATCAAAACCGCATTTCTTCCCTCAGGATAACGGCGCATCACCCTTAACAACAAATCTGCCCGCTCCGGTGCCGCCACCACGACCACCTTCCCCTCATTTGCCATATAAAGCGGGTCCAGACCAAGTAAATCTGCCACCCCCTTCACCGGTTTTGCAACCGGCAACCGCACCTCATCAATCACCAGCCCGAGTCCACTATTTTCCGCAAACTCATTAAGCGTGGTCGCCAGTCCGCCCCGGGTCGGGTCACGCATCAATTTCACCCCGCCGCAATCAAGTAAATTCCTGATCAGCCGATTCAACGGTGCGCAATCGCTCTGAATTCTTGCCCGCAACCGATAATCTCCCCTTGCCAGTGCCACGGTTGCCTCATGCTCGCCCAGCCCGCCATTAATTAAAATCACATCCCCGGGTTTCAAAAACTCAATCCCCAGCCTTACCGCTCTCTGCACCCCGATGCCGCTGGTATTGATATAAACCTCCTCCTCCTTGCCCCCCTCAATCACCTTGGTATCACCGGTAACAACCTCAACCCCTGCCTTTTGCGCGCTCCTCTTAATTGACTCACAGATCCGGCTTAATGTCGCCAGCCTCAGCCCCTCGCGCAGCACAAAACTCAAAGAGATAAACCTCGGCTCTGCGCCCATTACTGCCAGATCATTCACCGTCCCACAAACTGCGAGTTTCCCAATATCACCACCGGGAAAGAAAAGCGGCTTCACCACATAAGAATCGGTGGTAAAACAGATTCTTTTTCGGTCCAGCCCGATTACCGCACCATCCTCAAGCCGATTAAGCACCTGATTACCAAAATGTTTCAAAAAAAGCCGCCGGATCAGCCGATGCATCTTCAGCCCGCCCGCACCATGGGCTAAAACAATCCGTTCCTCATCTAAATCCGGACCAAATGCTGGTGGATAAACTTCCCGCTTTTTAAATTTATCGCTCATACTTATAATAGGCAGCACACGCCCCTTCTGAAGAAACCATACACGGTCCAACCGGCTTCTCCGGAGTGCAAACCCGGCTGAACAGTTTACACTCGGGCGGAATTATCAAACCCAGTATCACCTCGCCACAACGGCAGGATTGCCACCGTGCCGCCTTATTCTCAGTTTTAATCCCTGATAACTCCGCGCCAAACCGCTCCCGGGCATCAAACCGCTTAAACTCAGACCGAAAACCCAGACCAGAGCCCGCAATTTCACCAATTCCCCGCCAGACCGCAGCCACCGGTTTAAAAACCCGCCTCAGCAAACGCTGGGCGGTCAGATTACCGCTCGGCTGAACACTGCGCCGATACTGAACCGCCACCTCGGGCTTATTATCAATCTGATTCAACAAAATATAAATTCCCGCCAGAATATCATCGGGCTCAAAACCGGTAATACAACAGGGCAACCGATACCGGCTCACCAAAAACTCATAAGGCTTTACCCCGATAATCGTTGAAACATGGCCGGGCAAAATAAACCCATCAATATTAATCCTCTTATTACTGGCAATAAACTCCAGTGCCGGCGGAATCAACTTAAACAGCGGCAGGACCGAAAAATTTCTAATCCCCAGCTTTTGGGCGCGCAGCACCGTTGCTGCCACCGTTGGTGCGGTCGTCTCAAACCCGACCCCAAGAAATACAAACTCCTGGCCTGGCTCAGCTTGAGCAAAACCAAGCCCGTCCAGTGGCGAATAAACCACCCGCACATCCGCACCCTTAGCCCGGGCATCAGCCAGCGAACCAACCGAACCCGGCACCCGCATCATATCCCCAAAGGTCAAAACGGTAACCTTATCAAGATAAGCCAGCCCAATCGCCTGGTCAATCTCCTCATCACCGGTCACACATACCGGACACCCTGGACCCGAAATCAACCGCAACCGCTGATCAACCGCCCTTCTAATTCCGGAACTGGAAATTGCCATCGTATGAGTCCCGCACACCTCCATCAAACTAATTCCCTTCCGCTCCGCGCACAACCGCGCCACCAAATCATTAACCCGTTTCAACAAAACTTGCTCCGCACTCACGCTCAGCTGCATCAACCGATTATAACCCCATATTTCACCAGGTCAAAAATGATAACGAGCGACGGTTGAAAACAAATACCCGATTTGGGGCGGCATTAAGAAAACAACTGCCGCAAATCGCCTGTTATCTTTTCCTCGCGGTTAAAATCAGCTCTCTGAAACTCTTGAACCTATATCTCCTGAATACTTCCTCGTCTATCCGTTCAAAATCCCAATTAATCTCAGTCAGGTTAGTAGCATCCTCACACCACAATTTTATTCTTTTATCCTTATGTTCAACATCCACATCTTCTCTACCTTTTGCTTCAATTATAAAATACTCGTTGTTACCTGTTAAAACAACAAAATCTGGATAGTATAACCTGAGGTTGCCACCTGAATCTCTGTATTCCACAAAGAAACCTATCTTGGGAACAATCTTAGAAAATGCAGATACATCCTCGGCTCTATCTAAAAATTTAGCCAGATCCACTTCAAAATCATTATCGCAGGGCACATAGTTAAAGATACAACTATTAGCTGGGTAAACCATTTTTGACCAGACGAAGGGTCTTGTATCTGATAATTTAATAAAATCCCTCTTTTCAGGTTCCCTCTCAATGAAAGTCATCTCTTTGAATGCTTCTACAAATAGTTTTATTAACTGTTCCTGAACCTCGGGCGAACTTAATTTATAGAGAACCCTGGGGTCATTAAGATTGACCCGTTCACTGAATAACTTTTCGGTAACATATTTCTTCACAACCGGATAAAAACTGGCAAAAGCACCGCCTATTTTTAACTGCTTGAGTATCTGGTCTGTATAATAGGCGATAACACTCTTTGAATCCTGAGGAACTGGCAGATCCCATTTTCTTCTAATCACCTCCATTCCTTTCAACATATCTATACCTATGTATTCCATTTCTAAGATTTTGTTTTCTAATGGTATTGAAAGATGAGGTAATTTATCAATTTCGACTTCGTTCAACTGAAATTCTCTTATAAAAATTCTCGGAGATAGAATGGGTATCTCAATATCCTTATCAAGTTTATTTTCATCCACAAATATTGTTGTCAGATTAAGTGATTTTCCGGTATCAAACTCAGCAAACTTAATTCCCTCTTGTGCTTCTAATTCTTCAAGAATATCTATCAAGCCCGGAGGTCCAATAACCTCAAGCACATTTATTGACCTCTCAACATTTGCATCTTCCTCAGGGAACATTTTTCTTAAACCTCTCCCGATAACCTGTTCTGGAAGAACCTTCCTTTGTGAAGTATAGGACCGAAGTCCAACAATTACATTTACATTCCTCACATCCCAGCCTTCATTTAGCATCAGCGTGCTGACTATTGCCTCATAATGATTTTTCTCCGGCTCATCAATAGTTCGGGCAAACTCTCGCGCTTTTGGTAAATCTGCCTTTTTTACCTCTCCGGTGCTATCGGTATGAATCAATAAAACTTTATCTTTAAGGTCAGGGATGGTATTAACATATTCAAAGATAGCGTCCGCCTCTTCGTTAGCAGGGCATTGAAAGAAAAGCACCGGTTTCTTTGATAAAGGCTTGAGTTTCTCTTTATACTCGCGCCATCTTCTTATTCCGGCATCAATCCAGGCACGATATCTCTCAACTGTGTTACTGGAAGCAATCTCCTTAGCACCTTTTACCACCCCTTTTAGCGGTAACTTCACAATATTCATCTCAATTGCCTCTTTCAGTGGAAAATCAACAATAATCCAGGGGAATAATGTCCCGGTCTCGGTTTTAGGTGTCGCGGTAAAGTCCAGTTCCATATTAATGCCTTTGCGATATTGAGATGCTAAATTTCTATGGAGTTCTAACAGTATCCTTTTCCACGCCTTTTCAAAACTATAAATATGATGGGCTTCATCTTTCAAAATCATTATGTTGGCGCAGGAAGTCAAAACCTCCTTTATTCTATTTTCCTGATAAATGTCGTGCCGCCTTACTTCCTCAAGCACTAAAACATCATCCACATACTCTTCAACCTCTTCCTTTCTATTTTTTCTTTCCTCCAACTGCTGAATATTGGTTAAAAACAAAACACCTTCCGGAATAATATGAATCGGGTCTTCTTTAAGAATTACCTTCAGATCAAATTCTTCTTTCCATTCTGGTGGGATAAGCGGTAATTCCCGGAATATCTTACCATCTTTGAAGTCCTTGGTCAGACGGTCATAGATAACATTTTTTTCACCTGCTATAAGCAGGAATTTTGAAGTATAATCATTTTTGCTTTCTTTCTTATAGTTGAAATATTGCCAGATGATGCTTAATGCCATCACATAGGTCTTTCCTGAACCGGTTGCCATCTTAAAGGCATAAAGTGGATACTGGTCATAAGATGGATCATAGCCCTGTGTTGGTCCCGCTCCAAAATCCCTTGCCATATCTATGAAATTTCGTTTCCTCATAACCTCATAAACATAAATCAGGGTCTCAATTGCTTCCCGCTGACAGAACCAGAATTTAAATGGCTCTTTATTCACGATATGGTCTTCATTAAACCAGTATTGCAAAAGTCTCTTTGTTGTGGGGGTTGTGCCCGAATAACCTTGCTCTCGCCAGGTATATACTGCCTTCCGAAGTTCATTAACCAAATATGCCTTGCTCGGTAGCCTTTGCTCTGGACGTAAAAGTTCAGTCGGTTTCATTTTGCCTACTTTCTCAAAGATTTTTATTTAAACACTCATTACACAGTTTATCTGCTTCTTTAATGAATTTGTTTCCTCGACTTATGTGGAAAAATTTTGTTTCTTCAAAATTTGCTTTTTGTGTAATTACCTGGCTATGTAAATTTTTTAAGCGATCGTTCTTTATCCTCCACTCGCCGTTGATTTGGTTAATAATAAGTTCACTGTCCGAATAAACTTCAACTTTCCATCTTGTGTATTCTACTGCTTTTTTCAGCGCTTCTATCACTGCAGTGTATTCTGCTGTATTGTTAGTTTTGGTGCCTAAATATTGGGATGTGGAATAAATTATCTCTTCTCCTCTCACAAAAATAAAAGCATATGCAGAAGGACCTGGATTTTTTCTTGAAGCACCATCAGTATATATTTTCAAAACATCGCTTTTCTTTATAGGGTTTTTAGGAACATTCATTTTACCCTCACCTTTATCACCTTATTCGTATCATTCCCGAACACGTCTATCACCTTAACCATAATTTGGTATTCGCCTTTTTGAGTATACTGATGCTCTGCCTTATAGTCTACTTTGGGGGTTTTCTTTGTTCTGAAACTCTGCCACTGGTTGTGGAAGGTGTCGCCTTTGTAATCCCAGTCAATCGCCCAGTAATCAATAAGCTCTCTTGAGTCCTTTACCTTGCTTGAAATCTCTGCAAGTTCTGCGGTTGGAGGGACTTGAAAGTCAATGATTTCCAAGGCAACTTTACTTCCTTTAACCTTTGTTTCAATCTCCAGATAGGCAACTTCAGCAAACTTGATATGCTTCAAAAGTTCTTTTTCAACCGCCTCATCAGGAACTTTCAGCAAATTCAGGTCAAATCCAACAAGGGACGATTTAATTTCATTTACTGAAGGTATCTGAACCAGCTTTAAATCAACCCCATTCTTCCTCGCCAATGTCTTCGCCAGTTCATTCACCTCATAACTCCATTCCCAGCCCAGAACATCTGCCTTGTTAAAATTATTTGCCCGGCATTCAATTACAACCTTGTCAACCTCCTCCATTGTTACCGGTGCATTTAACGGTCCAATATGAACCACCCGGTTTCCTTTTTTACCATGCAAATATCTAAAGCCTGTTAAAGGTTGAGCCTGATAGAGTTTGAGCATAAAAGCGAGGTACTCATCCTGTCTTTCCTGCCAGTAAACCGTTTCATAATTGCCGATATTCCAGATTTCAAAGGGTCTTGCGGGCTTGCCGTATTTCTCGCCGTCATTCTGCAAGTCTTTTGAATTGTAAATATCCAATAATCTCTTTCTTGTAACCTGAATGGCAAATTTAGACAAATCGCTTCCAATCCAACGCCTGCCAAGTTTCTCTGCCACTGCCAAAGTTGTGCCTGAGCCACAAAAGAAGTCACCAACGATGTCGCCAGGATTGGATGAAGCAAGGATGATGCGCTTGAGGAGGACTTCAGACTTCTGAGTTTTGAAGTCTTGAGAATAATCATATCCTTTAATATCAAACCAGTTATTATCGCAGATAGTTTCTTCCTGTGGCGCTACCCAATAGACCGGTTTTCCCTTACCAAACCGCCAAACGAATTCTAAACATTTACCAGTACGAATCCAATATTCTTCTAGACTTTCTCCTGTTTTTTTACTTTCATTTAAATATTTCTTATAGTTTTCAACTGCCGTATATGCCCTTTCTTTAGACCATTTCCACTGACCTGAATCTATATTTACACCCAACAGTTCATATCTCATTGTTGGGCGGTCAGCATTGTTCCACATACTTTGCCATCTCCCAACTAACTGATAGTCTAATGCTTTTCTCATAGGTGGATTATATGTAGAATCTGGGTTTTTTGAGTACCATAAAATATAATCATTAAATACATTCATCGTTTTAAAATTCTCAAATTGATACTGAAGGTTCTTCGTTTGTCCTCTTCTTGTAAGAATCTCATTCCTAAAATTCTCATACCCAAAAATCTCATCCATCATCACCTTAACATAATGCCCTACATGCCAGTCAAGATGAACATAAATTGAGCCATCCTCAGCCAATAATTCCCTCATCAAAACCAACCGCTCATACATATATTTGAGATAAGAGGCAATGCCACCGCTCCAGGTGTCTTTATATGCCCGCTCTTCAATAATTGATGGCTCTTTTTCTATCTCTTCATCGCCAAGTTTTGTTCTTACCGTGAAATCTGCACCAGTGAAAAACGGTGGGTCAATGTAAATCAGATTTATCTTTCCAGCCCAGCCCTGTTTAATCAGAGAAGACATTACCAGTTTGTTATCGCCCCAGATTAAGAGGTTCTTCCAGTTCTTTGGATAATTTTCCGGATATCCGGCAAACATTTTCATCTGCAGGTCTTTAGCCCTCGGCTCATTTATAGTTTCCACTACCTGGAATGGAAGGCTCGGCTTTTCAATCGGTAGCTTCTCGCCTA
>Ga0078972_1001373_pt1 | contig 91649 bp, 82 predicted proteins | sample YelNatPaOPGAMG01_FD_67568 | JGI IMG/M metagenome (GOLD analysis project Ga0078972, IMG submission 67568) | Hot spring thermophilic microbial communities from Obsidian Pool, Yellowstone National Park, USA - OP-RAMG-01 (SPADES assembly) (version 2) | ecosystem: Environmental > Aquatic > Thermal... | reverse complement strand
TTTTCATAGAGAGCTGTCGCACGCGCGACAGTCCCTCGGCGTCGCGCAACGGTCGCCTGCCCGCCTGCCCGCCTGCCCGCCTGCCCGCCTGCCCGCCTGCCCGCCTGCCCGCCTGCCCGCCTGACGTCTCGTGGTCGGGACGTTATCGTCGTGGGCCGCACCGACGACACTCGCCCTAACCCGTTGCCGAGGACGCCGGGCAAGCGGCACCGCGAGAACGCGATATCCCGACCGGATGCACTAGAACATCGGCGATGCTCGCGCTTCTCAGCTCGACCGCTTTCGTCTCCTCCGGGGGCTACCTCGCGATCTTCCTCCTGAGCGTCGCCCAGTCCTGCTGCATCCCGACGTCGTCGGAGCTCACCCTCGGCTTCGCCGGCGTGCTTGCCGCGACGGGCAAGATGAGCCTGCCCGGCGCCATCGCCGTCGGGGCAACGGGAGAGCTGGTCGGGGCCTATATCGCCTGGTGGATCGGGCGCAGCGCCGGGCGGACCATCGTGGACCGCTACGGCAAGTATGTCCTGCTCACCCACCACGACCTCGACCGCGCAGAGGCGTGGTACGCACGACATGACAGGTGGGGCGTGCTCGGCGGGCGGCTTGTCCCCCTCATCCGCAACTTCGTCGCGCTGCCGGCCGGGGTCGCGGAGGTGCCCGCCCTCCCGTTTGGCATCCTCACGGCGATAGGGAGTCTGATCTGGGACGGAGCGATGGCCGGCATCGGCTACGGCATCGGCACCCGCTGGCGGGCGATTGTCCACGTCTTCAGCGACGCCGGCTACGTCGTCGGCGCGCTCGCTGTGGTCGCGCTGTTCTTGCTCTTTCTCCACCGGTGGCGCTCGTACCAGCTGCAGCTGGCAACCGGTGGGGCCTCGCTTGCTGCGGGTGCGACCACCGCTCCGGGTGCCTCCGTCACCTCTGCCGCTGCGCCGGTCGTTCCGGGCGACGATCTCGTGGCGCTCGTCAGGCGGCTTGCCGCGCCGGGTGCTGCCGGGGCGACGGAGAGCAGGGGCGTCGCAATCAACGAGCGCGTCACGGCAGGAGCGGCGGCGGTGCTCTTCGTGCTGCTCGCCGCTGAGGGCGTCACGATCGTGACGATCCACCACTTCTTGACCCTGCACGTCGTGATCGGGCTCGTCTTGATCCCGCCCATCGTCGTCAAGCTCGCGAGCACGACCTGGCGGTTCCTCCGCTACTACACCGGCCATCCCGACTATGTCGCGAAGGGCCCGCCCGTCATGTTGCTCCGAGTCCTCGCGCCCCTGCTCGTCGTGACGACCGTGATGCTCTTCGCATCGGGGATCGCCCTGGTCGCCGTGCACCGACCTGCTGGGTGGATCTACGTCGTGCACCGCTACGGCTTCGTCCTCTGGTTCGTGATCCTTGCTGTGCACGTGCTTGCCTATGTCTGGCGGGTGCCGGGGCTGCTGCGACCTGACTTCCGGCGAGCGCGTGGGCGTCACGCCGCGCGGCCTCCCGCGCGTTGGGCTCGACTCGGCCTGCTCGCCCTGTCGATCGTCGGAGGCATAGTCCTCGGCGTCGAGCTCTGGCCGGTTATCAGCGGAAACGTCCATGGCTTTTTGTTCAAGTGAGGTACCCGTCCGCGTGGCGCGTGGCCGGTGGGCCTGCCTCCCGGCGTCGGTCGAGAAGCGCCGCCGATCTGCGAAGCTGCCGGCCGTGGGGAGCTCGGTCCACGTGCGGGGCTTCGACTTTGTCCGGCGCGACGTGGTGACGAGATGAGCGGGCAGCTCGACCTCGACCGGTACGCGCGCATCGACCTCGAGGGTCGTCGTGGGACGAAGTGGCGGCGCTACGGCGCGACTGCGATCGCCGCCTGGGTCGCGGACATGGACTACCCGATCGCTGACGAGGTGAGAAGAGCGATCGGTGCGCTGTTCGATGCCGACGACCTCGGCTATCCCGACCCGGCTCTCGACTCGGCGGTCCGCACAGCCTTCGCGACGCGCGCGCGCGACCGCTACGGCATGGTCGTCGAGCCGGGTGAGGTCGTCCTGGTCTCTGACGTGGTCCAGGCGATCTATCTCAGCCTGCTCGCGTTCACCGAGCCAGGCGACGGCGTCGTGTTCCTCACGCCCGCGTACCCGCCATTCGCGAGCGCGGTCGCCGAGACGGGCCGCAGCGCGGTGCGCTGTCCACTCGTGCGGGGCCGGGCTCGCTACGAGGTCGACGTGGACCAGCTGGGGTCCCTCGTGCGGACGCGTGGGTGCCGAGTGCTGCTGCTCTGCAACCCCCACAACCCGACCGGCCGCAGCTTTACCCGCGACGAGCTCGACGCGGTCGCCTCCGTCGCTCTCGACGCAGACCTCGTCGTCGTGAGCGACGAGATACATGCGGACCTGACGCTGCCCGGGTCGACGCACGTGGCGTTTGCCTCACTGGGCTCGGAGGTCGCCGCGCGCACCGTCACGCTCTCCTCGGCAAGCAAGGCGTTCAACGTGGCCGGCTTACGCTGCGCCGTCGCGGCTTTCGGCAGTGACGCGCTCCGCCAGCGCTTCGAGCAGTTTCCCGCCCACGCGCGCGGGAGCGTGTCCGTGGTCGGGATGGTGGCTGCCCTTGCAGCCTGGGAGCAGGCGGGCGCGTGGCTCGAGGCCGTGCTCGCGCACCTCGCGGCCAACCGGGATCTCGTGTCGGTCTTCGCCGAGCGCCACCTCCCCGGGGCCTACTCGCCGCCAGAGGCGACCTACCTCTCCTGGCTCGACCTGGCTGCCTACGACCTAGGCGAGGACCCCTCGGTGTGGCTACGAGCCAACGCGCGGGTGGCGCTCTCGCCCGGCCCGGACTTCGGCGTGGAAGGACGGGGTCACGTCCGGCTCAACTTCGCGACATCGAGGCCCGTCCTCGAGGAGATGCTGGAGCGTCTCGGCGCAGCTCTCGGCGCTCGTGCTCGACCACCCACCTGAGCTGCCCGCAGCGCGTGGGCGTGGGTCGGTCGTACGGGCGAAGCGGAGCAGGTTACGTCGTCGCTAGCTGGCGAAGCGCGCCGTCCACTGCTCGCGGCTCTGGGGGAAGAGCACTGGGTTGGTTGCCACGAGAGCTCCGAGGGACGCGCTCGACTCGGGGTCGTAGGCATGACCTGCCATCACGACGGTCGACGGTGGCAGTGCTGCGAGGTGGTGGACGAGGCTGTCGTGCAGCGCCGCCGGGTCGCCGCCGGGCAGGTCGGTCCGACCGCATCCCCGGAGGAAGAGCGTGTCGCCCGTGAGCAAGGTGTCGCCGACGAGAAGGCATTGACTTCCAGGCGTGTGGCCGGGAGTGTGCAGGAGCTCGATGCGGAGGGAGCCGACCGACAGCTCGTCGCCCGGCTCGTGCGAGACGAGATTGCCCCGGCCGACTCCGGTCGTGCGCTCGACCCAGGGTCGCTCGGCAGCCTGGACGTGGACCGGCACGTCGACGACGCCGAGCAGCTCGGCGATCCCTGCGAGGTCATGGCCCGCCATCGAGCCGCCCGCGTGGTCGGCGTGGTAGTGCGTGAGCACGGCGCCCGTGACGCGCATCTCGTCGGCTTCGAGCAGGTCGACGAGCTCGCCGGGGGCGTAGGCGGGATCGACCAGCACGGCCGTGCCGGCTGCTCGGTCGCCGACAGCGTAGGCGTAGTTGCGCATCTGGACCGCTAGCTCGTCGTCGGCTGCGAAGTCGCGACCGGCCAGGAACTGACGCAGGTACAGCGTGCCTGGTCCTGCGCCAGTCACGTCACCTTCGGCGCTCAACGAACCGCACCTGCACCTTCGCCGTCGGTGCGCACCCAGCCCGCGAGGTCCTTGAGGCGCGGGTCGTTCGAGAACACCTCGAAGGTCCCGAGCCCGAGCCCGAGGCGCCGCTGGAGCCGCTCGAGGGCGAGCTGTTGGTCCCAGAGCACGAGCGTCACGACGATGCCGCTCTCTCCTGCCCGCGCGGTGCGCCCGGAGCGGTGGAGGTAGGCCTTGTGATCCTCCGGCGGGTCGTAGTGGACCACGATGTCGACGCCGTCGATGTCGAGCCCGCGCGCCGCGACGTCAGTGGCGACGAGGGTCCCGAGCTTTCCGGTCGAGAAGTCGCCGAGCCCTCGCTCGCGTAGACCTTGCCGGAGGTCGCCGTGGATCGCAGCGGCGCGGACGCCGTTCTCGTGCATCTCGGCGACGAGGCGGTCGACGCCGCGCTTGGTGCGGACGAAAAACAGCGACTTCTCCGCGCCGAGCGCGATCGAGGATGCGACCTTGGCCTTGTCGAGCTGGTGCACCTTCAAGAACAGGTGGTCCATCCGGTCGACCGTGACGTTGCTCGACTGGATCTCGTGGAAGACGGGGTCCCGTAGGTAGCGCTTGACGAGCTGGTCGACCGCCGAGTCGAGCGTCGCGGAGAACAGGAGTGTCTGTCGCTCTGCGGTCATGTGCCGGAGCAGCCATTCGACCTGCGGCATGAACCCCATGTCGGCCATCCGGTCCGCTTCGTCGACGACGAGCGTCGTGATGTGCGACAGGTCGATCGCCTTGCGGTCGACGACGTCGATGAGGCGCCCGGGCGTCGCGACGACGACGTCGAGGCCCCGCTCGAGCTTGCGGACCTGCTTGTCCAGGTCGGCTCCACCGTAGACGGCACCGACCATCCGGTCGATCGAGGCGCCGAGCGGCTCGAGGACCTCTGTGACCTGGACGGCGAGCTCGCGGGTCGGCACGATGACGAGCGACAGAGGTCGGCTCGCAACAGCATGCGGCGTGCGCATCAGCATCGGCAAGCCAAACGCGAGCGTCTTGCCCGACCCGGTCTTTGCCTTGCCGCAGACGTCGCGACCCGCCAGAGCGTCGGGGATCGTCAGCGCTTGGACGGCGAAGGGCTTGTCGATGCCGGCCGCCTTCAGACAGGCGACAAGTCTCGGGTCGACGCCGAGCTCTGCAAAGGACGGAAGGGAGCTCATCTACCCAAGTCTGCCACCTCGACGGGAGAGCCGGTCGGCGTGTGTATCCTCCGTCCGCGTGGTGCGATGCGTGCCGCAGTCTGGAGGGGTGTCAATGGCCAAGCTCACAGGCGGAGACGAGGCCCCTGGATTCAGCTTGCCCGACCAGGATGGCGCGTCGGTATCGCTCGCCGACTTCGCCGGGCGCCGGGTCGTCCTCTACTTCTACCCCGCGGACGACACGCCGGGATGCACGAAGGAGGCGTGCCAGTTCAACGACAGGCTGGCAGACTTCTCCCAAGCCGGCGTCGAGGTCCTCGGGATCTCTCCGGACACTGCCGAGTCGCACCGGGCCTTCCGCTCGCGATACAGCCTCGGCGTGCGCCTGCTCACCGACGTGGACCATGCGGTGATGGAGCGCTACGGCGCGTGGGGCGAGAAGACGCTCTACGGCCGCACGTCCGTCGGCGTGATCCGCTCGACGATCCTCGTCGGCGTCGACGGCCGCGTCGAGCGCGCGTGGTACAACGTGCGCGCCGACGGCCATGCGGCGAAGGTGCTCGAGATCGTGAAGGGCTGAGGGCGATGCCGCCGGAGAAGCCCCAGTGGCGGGAGCTGTTCGCGGAGGTCGTGACGACAGGCGCATGCACCGGATGTGCTGCATGCGTCGTGACCTGCCCTTACGACGTTCTCGCCTACGACGACGCCGACGGCGTGTACCGGCCGTTCCACGTCGCAGAGGATGGGGGCGCCGACGACTGCACGCACGGCCAACGTGGGTGCACCCTGTGCACGCGCGCGTGCCCCCGCTTTCGTGCCTGGGAGCCGGATATCGACCAGCACCTGTTCGGTCGTGTGCGCGCCGAGGACGAGGTCGCGGGGATCAGCCGGGAGGTCGTGCTCGCCCGGGCGACCGATCCCGAGCTGCTTGCTGCAGGCCAGGACGGCGGCCTCGTGTCGGCCCTGCTCGTCTACGCTCTCGAGCACGACGTGATCGACGCCGCACTCGTCTCGTACCTCGAAGGTGACGGCACGACGTGGAAGGCGATCCCTGGAGTCGCCCGGACCAGGGCGGAGGTCCTTGCCTCGGCAGGCTCCCGGTACACCTACTCGGCGAACACCCTCGCCTACTCCGAGGCCCTTGCCGGAGGTGCCGAGCGTCTCGGGCTCGTCGGCATGGGTTGCCAGGCCTCGGCGCCGGGCGCCATGTCGGCGCGCAAGGCGGGCAAGGTCGCTCGTCGGTTCCAGCTCACGGTCGGTCTCCTCTGCTCGAAGACCTTCGACGACGCGATCTTCCCCGAGCTGTTCGAGGCACGCTACGGCCTCGTCCGGGCCGAGATCGTCAAGATGAACATCAAGGGCGTGTTCCAGGTCTGGATGCGCGACGGCAGCTACCACGAGGTCCCCTTGAAAGAGGCCCGTGACTGGACGCGCGAGGGCTGCATGAAATGCCCGGACTTCGCGGCCGAGCACGCGGATATCTCGGCCGGCGGCATCGGCGCGTTCGGGGACTGGACGCTCACTCTCGTCCGGACCGACAAGGGTGCCGACCTGCTCGCCGCCATGGCCGCCGACGAGGCGATCGAGACCCGACCCGTGAGCGACGACCCCGGCGTCCTCCCGCTGCTCGAGAAGCTGTCGAAGGTGAGCAGGAAGCGGGGGCCGGGCACGACGCGGCGGATGATCCCGGTCGGCACCGGCTGACCGGCCGTCGAGGCGCTGCCGGGTGGGCCGGGTCACGCTACGTTGGGCGCCATGGCCACCCGCTCATCGGTCGGTGCGCGACCGACCGTCGTGTGCTTCGTGCGGCACGGCACGACGCCGACCACAGGCAAGATCCTTCCCGGTCGGGCCAAGGGCCTGCACCTTGCGCAGAGCGGTGAGGCCGAAGCAGACCGCGCCGGAGCCCGTCTCGCGGTTGTCGGGCCGGTTGCGGCGCTCTACTGCTCACCGCTCGAGCGAGCTCGCGAGACGGCCAAGGCCATCGCCCGCCATCTCGGCGTGCCGGTCACGGTCGAACGCGGGCTGCTCGAGTGCGACTTCGGCGAGTGGACCGGAGCCGAGCTGGCGGCATTGCGCAAGCTGCCCGAATGGGAGGCAGTGGTGCGGCACCCATCCGGCTTTCGCTTCCCCGGCGGCGAGTCCTTCGTCGAGCTGCAGGGAAGGATGGCGGCAACGGTCGAGCGTCTCATCGAGCGCCACCGGGGCGAGACCGTCGTCGCGGTGTCGCACGCCGATCCGATCAAGATCGCGATCTGCGACGCGATGGGAGTCCCACTCGACCTCGTCCAGCGGACGGTGGTCTCGCCATGCTCGGTCAGCGTGGTGAGCTACGCCCCGGGCGGGCCTGCCGTTCTCGCAGTGAACTCGACCGGCGAGCTGTCGGCTCTCGGCTTCTCGGGCGGGACCCACGCCGCGTCGGGCAGGCGAGCGTGAGCGTCTCGTACGAGTTCGACGCCCCGGACAAGGTCACCGTCGGCACGGTTGGACCCGTCGGGGCTCGTGTCTTCCTCCTCCAGGCGCGCGAAGGGTCCTCGATCGTGACGTTGAAGGTCGAAAAGCAGCAAGTCGGCGCGCTGTCGACGCTTCTCGGGCGGCTCCTGCAGGACCTTGCACGCCCGGGCGAGCTCGACGAGAGCGATCTCGAGCTCGACGAGCTCGACGAGCCGTCCTTCGCCGTCGGCGCGCTCGCGGTCTCCTATGACAGCGACGCCGACCGGGTGGTCCTGCTCGCCGAGGAGCTCGTCGGCGAGCAGGATCCTCCCGGCGACGACGCACGACTCGTGCTCACCCGTGAGCAGGCGGCAGCTCTCGCGATCAGGGGAGCGCGCCTCGTCGACGCCGGTCGTCCGCCGTGTCCGCTGTGCGGGTACCCGCTCGATCCACGAGGTCACGCGTGCCCGAGGACGAACGGACATCACGCGCCGTTGACGTGACGGACGGTCCGGTCGACCGCACGCGATCGCGGGCCTGGCTCGACGTGCTCGAAGCCGGGGACATCACCGTCGAGGGCCGGATGCCGTGGAGCTCGAATGCGACGCTGCTCGTCACCGTCGAGCTCGCTGGGTGCACGACGAAGGCCATCTACAAGCCCGTAGCCGGTGAGCAGCCACTGTGGGACTTTCCCGACGGGCTGTACCGCCGGGAGGTTGCCGCCTACGAGCTCTCTGTCGCGTGCGGCTTCGACGTCGTGCCGGAGACGGTCCTGCGCGCCGAGGCGCCCTACGGGGTCGGCTCGCTCCAGAGGTTCGTCGACGCGGACTTCTCCCAGCACTACTTCACGCTGATCGAGGATGCCACCTGCGGCGCTGGACTGCGGCTCGTCGCCGGCTTCGACCTGCTCGCGAACAACGCCGACCGCAAGGGAGGACACGTGCTCGTCGACGGCGAGAGGCACATCTGGGGGATCGACAACGGTCTCTGCTTCCACCCGGCTCCGAAGCTGCGAACCGTCATGTGGGACTTTGCCGGCGAGGAGCTGCCTGCGACTGTCCTCGAGGCGTGCGCGGCGGTAGAGGGGCACGTTCCCGAACGCCTCGAGCTCCTGCTCGCGCAGGAGGAGCTCGACGGGCTCGTCCGTCGTGCTGCGGCACTGCTCGAGACGGGGGCGTTTCCCGAGCCGGACCTCGACGGTCGTCCCTACCCCTGGCCGCTCGTCTGAGCGGGCGGAGGCGGGTGGCTCGACCGATCGACGGCGCGGCCTGCGGTCGGGACGCGTGCCGGTAGCAGTCTCGGCGATCCTTCGACGATGACCACGTCGTCACCGGAGACACCCGACACGCCTTCGACGTCGGCACCCGAGCTGGCGGTCCGGGGCGCGGCAACCGTCTTTGCCGAGAGAGCGCTGCTGCGCGGCGAGGACGTCGCGGCTGCCGTCGAGGTCCTGCGGGCCGTCGCGACGAGGAGGGCGCACCTGCGGCGCTGGAGGATCCGCGGTCGCTCCGCCCCGAGTGACGACGCAGCCTCTGCGATGGCCGCCCGCCTCGCCTCGGCCGGCGGCCGCACGATCGGGCACGGAGCACGCGCTGCCAGGCCCGCCGGATGGGGTCGTGGCAGCTGGCCCTCGGTGGGTCCCGCCCCTGTCGTGCTCTCCCGTTGCGAGGCGCTCGACCTCGTGGCGGACCTCGTCGGGCTTGCCGACCGCCTCGCCCGAGACGGCGCGCGTCTCGAGTCGCTCGCCGTCGAGGCAGTCGGGGGACGCGTCCTCGAGACCCTGCTCGGAGTGGGCGCGTTCGAGGCTGCCTGGTCGACACGGCCGTCTTCGTGACCGCTGACCGGCACCGATGGATCTTCACGCGACTGCAACCGGGCCGCGGCGGTGTCGTCGTCGGGGTCGGGCATGATCGCGGTCGTGGAACTACGAGAGATCACCGCGACAGACACCGGCTCGCCGATGACGGCGTCGGTCGGGCAGTCACCGGTAGCCGGCAAGCCCGCTGGTGGAGTTTGGACTGCTCCCCATCTGCTCGATGCGGCCGTCGACGCACCGGAGTTCGTCGTGCTCGAGTCCTGCCACTCCACGTGGATGTTCGATCCTGACAACAAGCGGTTCTGTCGCGTCCTCAAGGGCTCCCTCGGGTCGTCGTCGGTCGCGACGCAGTGGCGCCCCTACGACCGCCTCGTGCTGCACCCGGACTCGGACGCCTTCGTCGTCTTTCTCGACGCGTCCGGGACGCGCCTTCTCCGGTCGTGGCGCCACACGGCCCACTGCGACCAGTGCGGGGGCGAGGTGACGGCTGAGCTGTCGCTGGCCGACCTGCGACGAGTCACCCGAGCCTGAGCGGGTCACGTCCGGGGTGCCCCGGGTGCGACGACGGGAGCACTCGGCGACCCTAGGATCGAGTCGATGAGCGACCGCACCGACCAAAGCGCCCAGTACCTGCTCGTTCCCGGCGGCGGCGACGACGACGTGACGACGGCAGGTCAGCAGCCTACCGGAGAGGCCGAGCGTGGCACGGAGTCCGTCGAGCAACCAGCAAAGGTCATGCGCGTCGGCTCGATGATCAAGCAGCTCCTCGAGGAGGTGCGCCAGGCGCCTCTCGACGGACCGAGCCGGCAGAGGATGAAGGAGATCTACGAGAGCTCGGTCCGCGAGCTCGCGGACGGGCTCTCCCCGGACCTCGTCGAGGAGCTCGACCGGCTCGCGCTGCCGTTCTCCTCGGACGAGCCGAGCGACGCGGAGATCCGCCTGGCCCAAGCGCAGCTCGTCGGCTGGCTCGAGGGTCTCTTCCACGGCATCCAGGCGACGTTGTTCGCCCAGCAGATGGCGGCGCGTGCTCAGCTCGAGGAGATGCGCCGTCGCAGCCTGCCTGCGGGAGCCAGCGCGGACACCGCGGGTCGGCCCGGGCCCTACCTGTAGACCGGGCGCCCCACGGTGACGACACCGGTGGCTCTCCGGGCGATCGGGCGGGTTCCCTGCGGGCGGTGCCGCGCTATCCTCCCCGAGGGCGGATCACAGTGATGTAGTTCGTCCACAGCAGTGGATAACGCATGTGGACGAGCTGTGGAGGCGCGTTGATGGCTGGGCCCGGAGCAGGACGTCCGGTAAGGTCCTTTGCCCACCTGCACCAGCACACCGAGTACTCGATGCTCGACGGCGCGGCGAGGATCAAGGACGCCGTTGCGCTCGCGGTCGAAGACGGCCAGCCGGCGATGGCGATCACCGACCACGGCAACATGTACGGGGTCCTCGACTTCTACAAGGAATGCCGAGCCCAGGGGATCACCCCGATCATCGGCACCGAGGCGTACATGGCCGGCAGCTCGCGCTTCGACCGGCCTGTGCGGCGCGGACGCCTCGACGACACCGGCGGCGAGGGCGACCGCGGGGAGAAGCTCTACTACCACCTCACGCTGCTGGCGGAGACCACCAAGGGCTACCGCAACCTCATGCAGCTCTCGTCCTCGGCCTATCTCGAGGGCTACTACTACAAGCCACGCGTCGACTGGGAGCTGCTCGAGACCTACCACGAGGGCCTCGTCGCGACCACGGGCTGTCTCGGCGGGGTCGTCCTCCAGGCCCTGCTCGCGGAGCAGCCCGACGAGGCCAAGCGGCTGGCCGCACGACTCCAGGACATCTTCGGTCGGGACAACCTCTTCGTCGAGCTCCAGGACCATGGCCTCGCCGAGCAGCGCCGGACGAACCCGCAGCTGCTCGAGATCGCGCGGACGATCGGGGCTCCGATCGTCGCGACGAACGACAGCCACTACTGCCGGCGCTCCGACGCGGTCGCGCACGACGCACTGCTCTGCGTCCAGACGGGCGCGACGATCGACGACCCGAAGCGCTTCAAGTTCGACGGCGAGGAGCACTACCTGAAGACGGCGGCGGAGATGCGAGAGCTCTTCGCCGAGCTCCCCGAAGCGTGCGACTCGACGCTCTGGATAGCCGAGCGCGCGAACGTCGAGATCGAGCTCGGCAAGCCCACGTTGCCGGAGTTCCCCGTTCCCGAGGAGTTCCGGCGGGCGACCTACGTGGAGTCGGCACAGCAGTACCTTCGCCACCTGACGCTGGCCGGCGCGCGGGAGCGCTACGGCGAGCAGCTCCCGGCCGAGGTGTCCGAGCGCATCGACTACGAGCTCGGGGTCATCAACGCGATGGGCTTTCCGGCGTACTTCCTCGTCGTGTGGGACCTCATCGCGCACGCCCGACGCGCGGGTATCCGGGTCGGTCCCGGTCGAGGCTCGGCTGCCGGCTGCTGCGTCGCGTACTGCCTGCGCATCGTCGACCTCGATCCGATCCGCTACGACCTGCTGTTCGAGCGCTTCCTCAACCCCGGGCGCAAGCAGATGCCCGATGTCGACATGGACTTCGACGAGCGCTACCGCGGCGAGATGATCCGCTACGCGTCCGAGCGCTACGGGTGGGACCGCGTTGCGCAGATCGTCACCTTCTCGACGATCAAGGCGCGGGCTGCGGTGCGCGACGCTGCCCGGGTCCTCGGCTACCCCTACGGACTCGGCGACAAGGTGGCAAAGGCCATGCCGCCGCTCATCATGGGACGCGACACGCCGCTCAGCGCATGCCTCGACAAGGTGGAGGGTTTCGAGGACGGTTACGCGGCCGCGGCGAGCCTGCGCGAGATGTACGAGGCTGAGCCGGACGCGCGCAAGGTCATCGACGTCGCCCGGGGTCTCGAGAACTTGAGACGACAGGACGGCATCCACGCCGCGGCGGTCGTCATCACGCACGAGCCGCTCACCGAGTACCTGCCGATCCAGCGCAAGCCGGAGCCCGGCGCCGACCCGGCCGACGCACCGATCGTCACCCAGTACGAGATGCACGGCGTCGAAGAGCTCGGCCTTTTGAAGATGGACTTCCTCGGCCTGAGGAACCTGTCGGTCATCGAGAGGGCGCTCGATCTTGTCGAGGAGCGGACCGGGAGCAGGCCCGACGTCGACGCGATCCCCCTCGACGACGAGCGGACGTTCGCGATGCTGCGCAGCGGCGACTCGATCGGGGTCTTCCAGCTCGAGGGTGGTCCGATGCGCTCGCTGATGCGCTCGCTCGCCCCGACCAGCTTCGACGACGTCGCCGCGCTCGTCGCCCTCTACCGCCCCGGTCCGATGGCGGCGAACATGCACCGCGACTACGCCGATCGCAAGAACGGTCGGAAGCCGGTCACGTACCTGCACCCTGATCTCGAGCCGATCCTCGGCGATACCTATGGCCTCATGATCTACCAGGAGTCGGTGATGCGCGTCGCGCAGCGCATCGCCGGCTACAGCCTCGAAGAGGCGGACAACCTCCGGAAGGCGTGCGGGAAGAAGATCCGTGCGCTCATCGCTGCAGAGCGCGAGAAGTTCGTGCGCGGCTGCGAGGAGCAGGGCTACGGCGCGGCGCTCGGCACCGCGCTGTTCGACATCATCGAGCCGTTCGCAGACTACGCGTTCAACAAGTCGCACGCGTATGGCTATGGGCTGGTCGCCTACCAGACCGCCTGGCTGAAGGCGAACCATCCGGTCGAGTACCTCGCTGCGCTGCTCTCGTCTGTGAAGGACGACAAGGACAAGACGGCCGTCTACCTGTCCGAGTGCCGCAGCCTCGGCATCGCCGTCCACGTTCCCGACGTGAACGTCTCGATGTCCAACTTCACCGCGCGGCCACCTGTGCCCGGCGAGGGGGGGATCGGCACGATCCCCTTTGGGCTCTCCGCGATCCGCAACGTCGGCGAGGGCCTCGTCGCCCAGATCGTCGCCGAGCGTGAGGCCAACGGACCCTTCGAGGACTTCCACGATTTCTGCTGCCGGGTGGATCCCTCCGTGCTGAACAAAAGGACAGTCGAGTCGCTCGTCAAGGCAGGCGCGTTCGACTCCGTCGGCCATCCGCGCAAAGGCCTCTGCTTGGTCTTCGAGGAGATCATCGACCGGGTCCTCACGAGGAGGCGGGAGGAGGAGCTCGGGATCTCGACGTTGTTCTCGCTCCTCGAGCCGAGCCCGGTGGCGAGCGGGGCAGGTGTCTACGAGGAGGCACGCGTCGCGATACCTGAGGTCGAGTTCTCCAAGTCCGAGCGCCTCGCCCACGAGAAGGAGATGCTCGGTCTCTACGTCAGCGACCATCCACTGCTCGGTGTCGAGACCGCTCTGCGCCGGCTCGCCGAGGTGAGCATCCGCGAGCTGCTCGACCAGGCGACCCAGGTTGGTGACGTCGGGTCGGGGGCGGGTGGCGACTCGCAGGGGATGCATCTCGTCGGTGGCGTCGTCACCGCGCTGTCGAAGCGCTACACAAAGCGCGGCGACCTCATGGCCACGTTCGTGCTCGAGGACCTGGAGGCCGCCGTCGAGGTCTTCGTGTTCCCGAAGGTCATGACCGAGTACGGGGGCCGGCTCGAGGAGGACGCGATCGTGCTCGTCCGAGGCCGGATCGACCAGCGTGACGACCAAGCCAAGCTGGTCTGCTCCGAGGTGCGCCGGCCAGAGCTCGTCGCGGACGACACGGCGCTGCCGATCGAGGTGAGCGTGCCGCCGGGGGCGCTGACCGAGTCGACGGTGCAGCGGCTACGCGAGCTCGTCGTCGAGCACCCCGGTCCCGTTCCGGTCCACCTGCGACTCGGCGCGAAGGTCCTGCGCCTGCCGTCCGAGTTCAACGTCGATCCTCGGAGCGGCTTCGTCGGTGCACTGAAAGAGCTGCTCGGAGCCCACGCAGTCGGCTAGCGGGCCGTCAGTCTCGCCGGGAGGGATCCCGACCGCCCGCGTCGCAACCCGCCCGCGTCGCAACCCGGTCGCGCTCGACCCGGGACGAGCTGTCGCCGCGGCCCGAGGTGCACGCCGGTCTCGCTGCCGACCCCGCCGGCTCGACTTGCCAGGCCTCTCCGCCGCCCGCTTGGCGGGGGCGGCGGCTCGTCCCGTAGACTGGTGCAGGTCCCGCTCCGTGAGGAGGGCCGAGCTGCGCGTTCGAGAGTCGTGCGGGTGTCGGCATCCCTCGAGCGGACAGTGAGGACCGGTCGCGCGTCCAGGCCGAGGACGCGAGCGGCTGGACAGGCGAGCACGCAAGGGGTCATTGCCAACGTGATCGACGTCGGGACGAAGGACTGTACGGCGCTCAGTGATTCTGAGCTGGCCGAGATGGCGGATATGTGCGCAGGTGGCCCGTCGGACTTCGAGGTCGGGCTGCTCTCGAAAGAGCGCGAAGAGTGGGTGCTCGTCACCCACGCACGGGCTGACGACAGGCTGACCGGCTTCGCCTTCAGCTCCCTCGAGAGGATCGGGGGGACGCCGAGCTTGCTGGTCGGCGTGGCCTCCTTCGCCCGTCGGGACGACGCGTCCGAGTCTCTCCGCTGCGTGATGCGCGATCTCTACCGGCGGGCGCTGCTCGCCTTCCCGGACGAGGACGTCCTGGTCGGCACGCGTTTCGCGAACCCGTCGGCGTTCCTCGCCTACGCCGGTCTCGCCGACATCGTGCCGCGGCCCGGTCACAAGGCAAGCGGCGAGGAGCGCGCCTGGGGGCGTCGCCTGGCGAAGCGCTTCCGGGCCGACGGCCAGCTCGACGACCGTGCGTTCGTCGTCCGCGGGGACGGCAGCGCGTGCGGGCTGTTCGACTTCGCCTCGCCGGCCGACCTTCCCGCCGACGACGTGGCGGAGCTGTTCTCCCAGCTCGATCCGGAGCGTCGTGACGCTCTCGTGGCCTTCGGCTGGGCGATGGCGGAGGACCTCGCGGCGTCTGCGCTCCCGCACTGAGCCGAGCCGAGCCGGTCCTAGCGCGAGAGCACGGCGAGGACCGCTTTCGGCACGTGGCCGTTGCGCACGGCGGTCAGCCCGACGACCAGGAACGCCGGTCGGCCTCCGACAGCTCCGGCGACCTCCGGGATGTCGAGAGGGCGCTGTGGTCGCTCGAGCACGGCGCGGCGAAGGCGCCCGTCGAGCAGCGGCAGCGCCTGTGTCGTCCCCGCCCAGGTGAACGAGCACGCCGCAGCACCGTCGGGGCGGACGTGGCACTCGAGCAGGCGCGGCGCGGTCGACAGGACGACAACCGATGGGCTGTGCATCTCGAGGTCGACGTAGGCGATCGACGGCCCGCGTGTCCCGAGGACGGTGCCGCCCGACAACTCGGGTGCGGCGAGCCGACGCAGAAGGCGTCTCGCAGCGCGTCGGCGCAGCCGGCCGGACGGCACGAGGTCGCCGGCCAGCGTGACGGCCTCCGGACGTGCAGGATCGGGGGGATCGAGGTCTTCTCCGACCGGCACGACGGCGATGTCGAGCGGTGCCCAGGACGTCGAGCTGTCCGGGTTGCCGACGGGACCAGCCGCTTCGTCGGCGGTCGCGGGTGCAGGCGAGCCGTGCCGGGTCCGTACGAACGCGCCCGTCGCGAGGTCGACACCCACCCACTCCTCGGGGCTCGCAGACAGCACGGCGCAGGTGAGGCGTGCACCAGGGGAGCGGTCCGCGCGCGCTCCCGGTTCGATCCGCCGGACGGGGTGGACGCGTGTGCGCTGGGCCACGGTCAGCGCACCTCGCTGCCGTCGTCGAGGACCTGCGCGACCCCACCGGCGTCGAGGCCGGCAGTCGCTGCGCAGTCGAGTCGTGCCTGCCGGATCGAGCCACGGAGCCCAGCCGCCTCGTCGACCGGCGCAGCGCAGACCCCGGCGCGGCAGACGTAGGCCCTGCGGTCGTCCGCTCCGTCGCGCCCGGCCCAGATCGGGCTCGCGGTCGGCTCACCAAAGGCGAGCACGACCTCGGGCAAAAAGTCCTCGCGCACGACCTCGAGCAAGGTGTGGTCCGCTGCGGCGCCGAGCACGACCTCGACCAGGCCGCCGTCGGCGAGAAGGGCTGCGGTCACGAGGCCCGGCAGCGCGAGCGGCGAGCGGTCGAGGAGCCCGGCACTGGCCTCGATGGTCGCCACTGCGCGCCGCTCGAGGGCCGCGTCGCCGGTCAGCGCGCCGAGGCGCGCCAGTGCCGAGGCAGCCACCGAGCAGGTAGAGGGCGTCGACCCGTCGAAGGTGTCCCGTGGCCGCACGACGAGTGGCTCTGCATCGGCGCCCGTCATGTACCAGCCACCGTCCGACGCGCCGAAGAGCTCGACGAGCTGCGTCGCTGCGTCGGTGGCGTGGCGGACGAAGCGTGCCTGCCCGGTCGCCTCGGCGAGGCGCGTGAAGCACTCGACGAGCCACGCGTAGTCGGTCCCGACGGCGAGATGGCGGGCGCCCCCTGACTGCCAGGAGCGCATCCACCGGCCGTCTGCGCGACGGAGCTCACGGAGGAGCATCTCCGCGACCTCGACGGCTGCAGCGGTCCACCGGGCGTTGCCCGTCGCCGCTCCGGCCTCGGCAAGCACCGAGCACGTCATCGCGTTCCACTCGGTCAGGACCTTGTCGTCGAGACCTGGACGGACCCGCTGGGCACGGGCGGCGAACAGCTCGCGGCGGGCTTGCTCGATCTCGCTCGGGCGCAACACGGCGCTCGAAGGATCACGGTGCAGCACAGACCGACCGTCCTCGAGGTCGCCGTTCTCCGTCACCCCGTACCAGTCACCGACGACCTGCGCGCGTTCGCCGAGCACCTGCCCGAGCTCGGCGGGCGTCCAGGTGTAGAAGCGTCCCTCTGTGCCGTCGGAGTCGGCATCCTCGGCGCACGACAGGCCCCCCGACGGCTGGCGCAAGTCGCGCAGGACGTAGTTGAGGGTCTCGTCGAGCACCTGTCGGAGCTCCGGGCGTCTGGTGAGCTGCCAGGCATGCAGGTACACGCGCGCGAGCAACGCCTGGTCGTAGAGCATCTTCTCGAAGTGCGGAACCCTCCAGCGTGCGTCGGTCGAGTAGCGCGCGAAGCCCCCACCGAGGTGGTCGTAGATGCCGCCAGCGGACATCGAGTGGAGCGTCGCGACGACCGCGTCGAGTGCTCCGGACCGGCCAGCGAGGTGCGCGCGCAGGAGCAGCTCGAGCACAAGTGGCTGGGGGAACTTCGGGGCGGCGCCGAAGCCTCCGTGCTCGGCGTCGAACAGCGCCGTCGCCCGCGCCACGGCGTCGTCGAGGAGCACTGCGGCCCTTGTCGACGTCGCGGTGGTCGTCGACGGCGGGCCGAGCCGGGACGCGACCGCGCTGGTGAGCTCGTCGGCCTGCTCGACGAGCTCAGCTCGACGCTCCGACCAGGCCGCCGCGACCGCTTCGGCAACCGTCCGAAACCCGGGCCGTCCCGGTCGGTCGACCGGGGGGAAGTACGTCCCGCCGAAGAACGGCCTTCCATCCGGTGTCGCGAAGACCGTGAGCGGCCAACCTCCGCGGCCGTCGTTCAAGGCCTGGACGGCCTCCATGTAGAGCGCGTCGACGTCCGGGCGCTCCTCCCTGTCGACCTTGACCGAGACGAACCGGGAGTTGAGAACCTGCGCGACGGTGTCGTCCTCGAAGGACTCGTGGGCCATGACGTGGCACCAGTGACAGGCCGAGTAGCCGATCGAGACGAACAGGGGCACGTCGCGGCGCGCCGCCTCCGCCAGGGCCTTTTTGCCCCACGGGTACCAGTCGACAGGGTTCTCCGCGTGCTGGCGAAGGTAGGGGCTGCTCTCTGCTGCAAGATGGTTGGGCGTTGCCACGCCCTCAACCTAGCGGGCAGTCTTCGCGGCGCCTGTGCTCGGAGCCGACGATCCTCGTGCCCGGTCGTGGTGGCATCGACGGACCACGCGACAACGCGCGAACGGACTATCGAGGATCCGGCGGACGGTGTCGTAGGCAGAGCATGACCCCAGACGAGACAAGCGAGGTGCTCGGGCACGCCGACCGCGACGCCGCGGGCGGGCTCGACGTCGCGGTCGACGCGCTCGTGCCTGCTCTGTTCGACCTCGAGCAACGCCTTGCCACCTGCTGCTCGTTGGCCTGCCGGTGCGGGACGGAGCTCGCAGCGCAAGCTCGCGCGCGCCGCAGTCTCGACGACGCGCTCGTCTGGGTCGAGCACCTGTGCAGTGCCGCCAAGGCGAGCCTGGTCGGCGGTGGCCGTCTCGCGGATCACGTCTGAGCTGCGCGCCGCGGCCGACGCGGGGCCGGGCGAGCCGTAGGGCCAGCCGCCCTGATCGCCGCGTGCCCCTGACGACCGCGTGCCGGTGATCGCCGCGTGCCCCTGACTACCGCGTGCCGGTGACGGCCTGGAGCCCGAGGCTCGTCAATCCGACGGTCGCCCACAAGATGGCGCCGAGCGCGATCGGCCGCAGGCCTGCGCGCCGGATGTGCGAGAAGTCGGTCGAGAGCCCGATCGCTGCGAGGGCCGCTGTGATCATCCACGTCGCGAGGTCCGACAGCCCGTGGTGCCAGCCAGTTGGCACGAGCCCCACCGTGTTCCAGACGACTGCTGCGAGGAACGCCACGATGAACAGTGGCAAGATCCGGCGCAGCTCGACCCTCCTCGCAGCGGTCCCGTCTACCGAGGGCGTCCTGCGCCGGGCGCGCCATGCAGCGAGGCCGAGGCTGATCGGGATGATGGCGAGCGTCCGCGTGAGCTTGACGACGACGCCGACCGACGCAGCTGTGTGGCCGTAGATCGTGGCGGCGGCGACGACCGAGGAGAGGTCGTTGATCGCCGTCCCCGCCCACAGCCCGAAGGTGTGCTGCGAGAATCCCAGCGCGTGCCCAAGGGTCGGGTAGCACAGCACGGCGACGACGTTGAAGGTGAAGATCGTCGCGATGGCGTAGCTCACGTCCGCCTCGTCGGCGTCGATGACCGCGTCGGTCGCGGCGATCGCCGAGGCGCCGCAGATGGCCGTGCCGACTCCGATCAGGGTGTTGAGATCCGGGTGTAGGCGCAGTGCCCGACCTGCGACGAACGCGACGGCGAGAGCGGCCACGAGGGTGCCGAGCAGGACGGGCAGCGAGCGTCCGCCGGTTGCGAGCACCTGGCCGAGCGAGAGGCCAAACCCGAGGGCCACGATGGATCCCTGGAGGACTTTCTTCGAGGTGAACGCGATCCCGGGGCGCAGTCGCGACGACGGGCGCCGGACGGCGGAGATCGCGATGCCACAGACGATCGCCACGACAGGAGCGCCGACGACGGGAGCCACGCCGCCGATCGCGGTCGCCACGGCGGCGATGGCCGATGCCGCAGCGACACCGGGGACGAGGGCTCGCACGCCCGACAGGGCCGTGGTCCCGAGGGAGACGGCAGCGGCCACCGGAGTCGCCACCTCGTCGATCTCGATCGCGATCTCGTCGCCCACCGTCAACCTCCTCGTCCGTGAGGTCTCAAGTTTGTGTTGAAGAACGACGATCTGGAAGTGGGAGAATGCTGATGACTACATAAGGAGAACTTATTACGATGGGCCGCTCGGCGAGTGCGGAGCTAGCGCACGACGCGCGCGAGCGCCGGCAGGGCAGCGAGCTCACGGCGCCGGAGCTTGCCGATGGCAGTGCGCGGGAGTGCTGTGACCACGACGAGCTCGCGCGGCGCGGCCCATGGACCGATAGCGTCCTCGGCGAGCTCTCGTAGCTCGTCGAGGCTGGGGACCCCGTCGCCGTCCACCGGCACGACGTAGGCGGTGACCCGCTCGCCCCAGGCCGGATCCGGGCTTCCCGAGATGCCGACCTCGGCGACCTTGTCGTGCCGGCGGAGGACTGTCTCGACTTGCTCGGGCCAGACGTTCTCGCCTCCGGTCACGACCAAGTCGTCGAGGCGACCGTGCACGACGAGGCGGCCGTCAGGTGCGAATGCTCCCGCATCTCCTGTCGGGAGCCAGCCGTTGCGCCGCGGATCGGTGCCGTCGCGGTAGGCCCGCAGCAGCATCGGGGCGCGCAACATGATCTCGCCGCCGTCGTCGATGCGGACCTCGACGCCGTCGAGCGGTATGCCGTCGTAGACGACGCCGCTGCCGGTCTCGGTCATCCCGTAGGTCGTGACGACGTGCGGCTCGAGGTTCTCCGGGGGCGCGGAGCCGCCGAGGACGATCGTGCGGTACGCGCGGGCGCCGTCACGACCGAGCCGTGCGAGCGTCGTCGGGACGAGCGAGACGAGCGTCGCGCCACGCTCCGTGGCGGCAGCGAGGACGCTCGCACGGTCGAAGCCCGGGAGCACCTCCACGGCGGTCTCGGTGACGAGGGACCGGAGCAGGATCGAGAGCCCGCCGACGTGCGCGAGGGGCAGGCAGCAGCACCAGCGGTCCGCAGCAGGGTCGACGGCGAGGCGCGTGCTCGTCGCACGAGCGGACGCAGCGATCGCGCCGCGCGTCAGCACGACGCCTTTCGGCTCTCCGGTCGTGCCCGACGTCGCGACGACCACGGCGTCGCCCTCCTCGACGGGCCAGCCGGTGCCGAGCGCGTGCTCGCCGTCGTCGTCGACGACGACCGACGGACCGAGCGCGACGACGAGCCGCTCGCGGTTGGCACGGGGGAGACGTTGGTCGAGCGGGAGGACGGCGTCGCCGCGGTCGAGGACCCGGCGCAGCTCATCGAGGAAGCCAGGACCGCCGGGCATGTCGAGGGCGACGAGTCGCGGCACGCCGGGTAGCCTAACGAGACCCGTCCAGGTGCCCAGGCGGGTCCGTTCGGCCGGCGACACCGGCCTCGCCGGGCCGGTGGCGTGCGGCACGCGCGCTGCGATCGTGGACGGTCGTCGACGGCGGTGGGCCGTGGCGGCGGAGTGAAATGGAGTGGCTGTGCGATGACCGAACCCGATCCTGCGCTACCGGACTGGCGCGCGAGCGGCGACTTCCAGGACATCTCGTACGAGACGGCCGAGGGGATCGCGAAGATCACGATCTGCCGCCCCGAGGTGCGCAACGCGTTTCGCCCCCAGACCCTGCTCGAGCTCGCGGCAGCCTTCACCGCGGCGCGCGACGATCCGGACGTCGGCGTCGTCGTCCTCACCGGGCAGGGCGACCTCGCGTTCTGCTCCGGCGGCGACCAGCGGATCCGCGGCGACGACGGCTACATCGGCGACGACGAGGTGGCTCGACGGGGTATCGGTCGACTCAACGTGTTGGACCTTCAGGTCCAGATCCGACGCCTGCCGAAGCCTGTCGTCGCGATGGTGGCCGGCTATGCGATCGGCGGTGGCCACGTGCTCCACCTCGTCTGCGACCTCACGATCGCCGCTGACAACGCGCGCTTTGGCCAGACCGGTCCCCGGGTGGGGAGCTTCGACGCCGGCTACGGCGCGGGTCTGCTCGCGCGGACGATCGGAGCCAAGCGCGCCAAGGAGATCTGGTTCCTGTGTCGTCAATACGACGCACAGCGCGCCTACGAGATGGGTCTCGTCAACGCCGTCGTCCCGCTCCGCCAGCTCGAGATCGAGACGGTCGCGTGGTGCCGGGAGATGCTTGCGCTGTCGCCGCTCGCCCTGCGGATGTTGAAGGCGGGCTTCAATGCCGCGGACGAGGGCCTTGCGGGCATTCAGCAGCTCGCGGGGGATGCGACGATGCTGTTCTACATGAGCGAGGAGGCCCAGGAAGGGCGCGACGCCTTCGTCGCGCGACGCGCTCCGGACTTCTCGCGCTTCCCCCGGCGACCGTGACGCTCGGCCTCGACACGGCAGGTCGCCACGATGGCCCGGGCGCGCGCGCCTGGATCGCCGCGTCGCGACCGCGCACGCTACCGGCGGCCGTCGTCCCGGTCGTGGTCGGCGTCGCCGTCGCCCATGCGACAGCGCACGTGATCTGGTGGCATGCCGCGTTGGCCCTCCTCGTCTCGCTCGCGATCCAAGTCGGCACGAACTTCGCGAACGACTACTCGGACGGTGTGCGGGGCACCGACGACGCGCGTGTCGGGCCGGTGCGTCTTGTCGCCGGCGGTCTCGCTGCCCCGGCAACGGTCAAGCGGGCGGCGATCGCGACGTTCGCCGTCGCGGCGGTGGCCGGCCTTGTCGTCGCGCTGGCGACATCGCCCTGGCTCGTCGCGGTCGGCGCGGCGTCGATCGCGGCAGGCTGGCTCTATACCGGGGGACCGCGTCCGTACGGCTACGCAGGGTTGGGCGAGCTGTTTGTCTTTGTCTTCTTCGGCCTCGTCGCTGTCGTCGGGACGGTGTACGTCGCCTGCGGCAGGCTGCCCGGCGTCGCCTTCGTGGCTGCCGTCCCTGTCGGGCTGCTCGCCGTGTCGCTGCTCGTCGTGAACAACCTCCGAGACATCCCGACCGACGAGCGCTCCGGGAAGCGGACGCTCGCGGTCCTGCTCGGAGACTTGAGGACGCGCTATCTCTACGCGGCGTGCGTCGTGCTCGCGCTCGCTTCGAGCTCTGCCGTCGCCGTCGTGCGGCCCTGGTCGCTGCTCGTCCTCGTCGCCGCCGTTCCCGCCGTCCGACCGCTCCGCACGGTGCTCGGTGGCGCGTCCGGCCGCGACCTCGTCGCCGTGCTCGGCATGACCGGGGCCCTGCAGATCGCGTTCGGCGTGCTGCTCGCTCTTGGGGTCGCCCTGTGAGGTCGTCCTGCGACGCAGGCCCGAGGCGTGCCCGCAGCGGCTATGGCTCGCTCCCGAGGCAGCGGGCGAGGAGCGCCGCGAACGCGTCGGGGGCCTCGAACGGCACGGCATGACCGACGCCGGGCACGACCTCGTGGTGGGCGTTCGGTCCGATCGCTGCGGCCATCTGCCGAGCGAGCGCGCCGAAGCGCTCGTCCGTCGCACCCGTGACGAGCGTGACCGGCATCTCGAGCCCCGCGAGCCGGTCGTAGGACGGGGCTTGCGTGCCCGTTCCCATCGTCCGCAACGACGCCGCGAGACCTCGGGGCGTGTTGGCCAAGCGGGACGGGACGTCGGCCTGCTCGGCGTCGAGGTGCGCGAAGAGGGGTCCGGCGAGCCAGTCCCGCAGGAAGTCCTCGAGACCGTGCGCACGGCCGTCTGCGGCCTCCAGGCGGCCGGCGAGGGCCTCGTCGGCCGCCCGACGTCCGGCGCGCTCGGCCTCGTCGAGGATCCCCGCGGTCGCGCCGACGAGGACCAGGGCGTCGACGAGCTCCGGATGCTCGAGCGCGAGCGTCAGGCAGCAGCGCCCGCCGAGGGAGTAGCCGACGTAGCTGGCGCGTCCTCCCGCATCCCCGACGACCGACGCTGCTTCGGAGAGGTCCGCCACGGCTCGTGCCGACGAGCTCCCGTGACCGGGCAGGTCGACTGTGACCACCTCGTAGCGGTCGCCGAGGGCGGCGACGACCCTGTGCCACGAGGCGGCGGTCTGGGTGAAGCCATGGACGAGCACGACGCGCCGCGCCGAGATCTGGCGGGGCGTCGGGAGCCCTGCCGTGACGCGCCGGCCGGCTGGCGGCTGCGGGGCTGCACCTCGCTCGTCGGACGACACCACCGTCCGAGGGTACCGGAGAGCAGCACGACGGGCGACGGGAGCGATAGGTGAGCACGCAGGCAGAGTTCGCGGCGACTCTCGTCGACGAGTGGGCCCTCGCTGGCATCCGGGACGCGGTGGTCTGTCCGGGCTCGCGCTCGGCTCCGCTCGCGACGGCCCTGCTCGCTCACGAGGCGATACGCGTTCACGTCCGGCTCGACGAGCGCTCTGCTGCGTTCTTCGCGCTCGGCTGCGCGCTCGGCTCCGGCCGGCCGTCGGTTGTCCTCACCACGTCGGGGACCGCAGCGGCCGAGCTGCATCCCGCGGTGCTCGAGGCCGACCTCGCGGGGGTCCCGCTCATCGTGTGCACGGCGGACCGTCCTCCCGAGCTCCATGGTGTGGGCGCGCCGCAGACAGTCCACCAGCAAGGGATCTTCGGCCGTGCCGTGCGTTTCGCGTGCGACCCCGGCGTGCCGGACGAGGTCGCGAGGTCGTCGTGGCGCTCGCTCGCCAGCCGGCTCGTCGCAGAGGCGACGAGCGGCCCGGCAGGACCAGGTCCCGTGCATGCGAACCTCGCCTTTCGCGAGCCGCTGTCGGGTGAGGTCGTCGAGCTTCCTGTGCCACGGCCCGCGCCGGCAGAGCTGGAGGCAGACCAGGCCGGCTCGGCTCCACGATCGACCTGGCACCGAGTGGTGCGCGGCGCCTCTGCTGCCAGCGAGGCGGTCGAGGCGGTCGCCGCGGTGCTGTCCGGGCTGGCGCGAGGCGTCGTCGTCGCAGGGGCAGGGGCAGCCGGGTCGCGCCGCGGGGGTCGCGAGGACGTCCTTGCATTTTGTCGGTCGCTCGGCTGGCCGATCCTGGCCGACCCGCGCGCCTGGCCGCGTGACGTGCACGCCGGTGTCGTCGCGGCCGTGGACGGCGTCTTGCGCGCGTCGTTCGTCGAAGACGAGCTCGTCCCCGACGTCGTGCTCCACCTTGGTGCCCCGCACGCGTCGAAGGTGCTCGGGCAGTGGTGCGTCGAGACGGCGCGTCGCGGGACTGTGCATGTCCTGGTCGACCCGTTCGGGCGCGTGCAGGACCCCGACCGTGTCGCCGCGCTCGTCGTGCGCGCGGATCCCGGTGAGCTCTGCGCTGCGCTTTTGAGCCGCCTCGCTGCCGGGCGGCGAGCCGTCGCCGGGGACTGGCTTGCATCCTGGGAGGCAGCCGACCATGCGGCGCAGACCGCCATCGACGGCGTCCTCTCTGACCTAGACGCCTGCAGCGAGCCGGGCATCGCCCGGGGGCTGTTCGCGCTCTTGCCCGACGACTCCACGCTCGTCGTCTCGTCGTCGATGCCGATTCGCGACGTCGAGTGGTACGCGCGCCCGCGCCCCGGCGCGGCGCGAGTCCTCGCGAACAGGGGAGCGAACGGAATCGACGGGGTGGTCTCGACCGTGCTCGGCGTCGCCGCGACCACGACGCCAAGCTTTCCTGCACTCCCGGACCACGTCGATCGCAGCACGACGCAGGCCGTCCAGCCGACGGTCGGCCTGCTCGGCGATCTCGCGTTGCTCCACGACCTCTCCGGGCTGGTCTGGGGCCGTGCCGAGAAGCGACCGGACGCGACGCTCGTCGTCGTCGACAACGGCGGCGGGGGCATCTTCGACTTCCTGCCCTACGCAGCCACGCTCGACACGCAGCAGTTCGCGCGCGGGTTCCGGACACCGCAGGCAGTGGACATCGCGGGGATCGCGCGGGCCCTCGGCTGCGGAGTCCGCGAGGTGACGGCGATGTCAGAGCTCGCAGATCACCTCGCCGAATCGCTCGCGGAGCCGGGGACCTCGCTCGTGCTCGTGCATGTTTCGGCGCAGGCCAACGTCGCGCTGCACGACAAGATCCACGCGGCAGTCGCAGCCGCGGTGGACCGGGCACTGCGGCCCTGAGGCCGGTCGCGCGACCCGCGGACACGGGCGCTCGACGGTCAGACCGAGTCGAAGACCTCGGGTCCGGTGAAGTGGATCGCCGAGATCCCGCTACGCGCGGCCGACTCGACGTTTTCGAGCCTGTCGTCGACGAACACGACCTCGGCTGCATCGGCTCCTAGGCGCTCGAGCAGTGCGTCGTAGATCGCCGGATCCGGCTTGGTGACGCGTAGGTCGCAACTGAAGATGCGGTGCTCGAAGCGAGAGAGCCAGGGCGTCGCGTCGAGGGCCCGGGCGATGTCGACAGGCGCGTTCGACAGCAGGGCGAGCCGCCGTCCCCGCGCGGCCGCGCGTTCGATGGCCGCCGTCGAGGCCGGGTTGAGCCGGGTCCAGCCAGCGGTGTCGACGGCGACACACGCGGCGAGCTGCTCGTCGTCCAGCTCCTTGCGTGCGACGCCCGCCCAGAAGGCCCGTGCGTCGATGTCGCCACGGTCGTACTCGATGCGCCTTGCCCAATAGGCCGCGGCGAACGACTCGAGGTCGAGCTCGCACAACTCGGCGGCACGGACCACGTCGTCGGCGGTCGGGCTCAAGCTGATCACGTCGCCGTAGTCACAAACGAGCCACATCGCCGCCCTCTCCACTCCCTCGACCCTGCCCGTCCCGACCCTGACCGTCCCGACCCTGCCGGCAGCCCGCAGGTCACCGGCCAGTCGTGCGCAAGTCGCTCGCCACGACGCAGCGACGCGTGCGGAAGCAACCTACCAGCAGCCTCGACAGGTCCCGGTACCCCGGGCCGTCCCGGTGACCTGTTCGCCATGGCGAGCTCTCGTCGCAGGCGACTTGCGATCTTTTTCTTCCACGGCGACCGGCGCGTCCCTACAATGGAGGCGCGGGTCTAGTCAGGGCCGATGGCGCTGGTGGCCGCGCGAGAGCCGCCCGCCTGCGCGGGCCGGAACACGAGGAGGACCGTCAGGTGAGGATCTCCACGCTTCTCGGCGCGAAAGGTGCCTCGGTCGTCACGATCCGCCGAGCTGCAACCGTCGCGGACGCCGTCGCACTGCTGAGCGAGCACGGGGTGGGAGCACTCGTGGTCTCCGACGACGGGTTGCACATCGACGGGATCGTCTCCGAGCGCGACGTCGTGCGGCGGCTGCACGACCTCAAAGCGGGCCTGCTCGCGGAGTCCGTCACGCTCATCATGTCCTCCGACGTCGAGACGTGCTCGCCCGACGACGACGTCGAGTCGCTCTCGGTGACGATGACCGAGCACCGGATCCGGCACGTACCCGTGGTCGACGACGGGGTCCTCGCCGGGATCGTGAGCATCGGCGACGTCGTCAAGAGCCGGATGCAAGAGCTGCAGAAAGACAGGGACGTGCTGGTCGAGTACATCCACGCCCGGTAGTCGCGCCGCGTGCCGCTCACCTAGTCTCGCGTCCGGGCGCGCCTGCGTCCGCAGCGTGGGAGGCTCGGGTGCACGACGACGTCGCAGTTGTGGAAGGTCGCGTCCGCCGACTGCTCGAGGAGCGGCTCCGGCCGGCAGTTCGCCGCGAGACGGTTCCGTGCACCGTCGCCGCCTTCGTCGTCGAGGGCGAGCCGGTCGCCCCGGCAGTCGGGATCGGGGCGGACTACGAGCCGGTTGCGCCGGGCACGCCGTGGGGGGCACCGTGGGGCACGACGTGGCTCCGCGTCGTCGGGCACGTCCCGTCGTCGTGGGCCGGCCGGCGCGTCGAGCTCGTCGTCGACCTCGGCTTCGGCCCGCAGAGCCCGGGGTTCCAGGCCGAGGGTCTTGTCTTCGACTCGTCGGGGGTGCCGGTGAAGGGGATCGCGCCGCGCAGCGACACGGTACCGCTCGAGCTGCTCGGCATCGGGGCAGGCGACAACCTCGTCGTCTACGTCGAGGCGGCGTCGAACCCCGCTGTCATGGGCTACGGCGACAGCTTCGCCCCGACCGCCGCGGGCGACCGCGCCACGGCCGGGGTGGATCCGCTGTACCGGCTCGGTCGCGTCGAGCTTTGTGCCGTCGACGGAGAGATCGAGGAGCTCTGCCTCGACGTCGAGGTTCTCGTCGGCCTCGCAGGCCAGCTCGACGCGCACGATCCACGCCGGGCGGTCTTGTGGCGAGCGCTCGACCGGATGGCCGACGCCGTCGACCTCGACGACCTTCCCGGGAGCGCGGGCGGTGCGCGCGGCGAGCTCGCCGGAGCATTCGCGAGCCCGGCGCACCCGAGCGCGCACACCGTGACCGCGATCGGGCACGCGCACATCGACTCTGCCTGGCTCTGGCCCGTGCGCGAGACGGTCCGCAAGTGCGCGCGCACGTTCGCGAACGTCCTCGCTCTCGCCGAGCGCCACCCCGAGCTCGTCTTCGCATGCTCCCAGGCCCAGCAGTACGCGTGGGTGCGCGACGGCTACCCGGAGCTGTTCGAGCGCGTGCGCGCACGTGTCCGCACGGGTCAGTGGGTGCCGGTCGGAGGGACCTGGGTGGAGCCCGACGGCAACCTCTGCGGGAGCGAGGCGCTCGCACGCCAGCTCGTCCTCGGCCGCCGCTTCTTCGCGGAGGAGTTCGGCGTCGAGTGCACCGAGGTATGGCTACCCGACTCGTTCGGCTACAGCGCCGCCTGGCCACAGCTTGCCCGTCTCGCAGGCGCGCGCTACTTCCTCACGCAGAAGCTCTCGTGGAACCAGACCAACCCCTTCCCTCACTCGACCTTTCTCTGGGAAGGCATCGACGGGACCCGGATCCTCACCCACTTTCCGCCGGTGGCGACGTACAACGCGGAACTGACGCCCGACGAGCTGGCGCGCGCGTCACGCGGCTACGCCGAGCACGGACGCGGCACGCGCTCGCTCGTCCCCTTCGGCTACGGCGACGGAGGGGGTGGGCCGACCCACGAGATGCTCGAGCGGGCAGCACGCCAGCGAGACCTCGAAGGATCGCCCCGCGTCGAGCTCGCGTCCCCGGAGGAGTTCTTCCGACGTGTCGAGGAGGAGCACACCGAGCTCCCCGTCTGGTCGGGCGAGCTCTACCTCGAGCTCCACCGCGGCACGTTCACGTCCCAGGCGCGCTTGAAGCGGGCGAACCGCCGCTGCGAGCACCTGCTGCGTGAGGCCGAGCTCTGGTGGACGGCGGCGCTCGTCGCCGGCCTCGCGGACTATCCCTACGCGGACCTCGAGAAGTCCTGGAAGACCCTGCTCCTCCAGCAGTTCCACGACATCTTGCCGGGAAGCTCGATCGCCTGGGTGAACGACGACGCCGCTGCTGCGTACGCCGAGCTCGAGGATCACCTCGAGGAGCTCGTCGGCAGCGCGCTCGCGCTCTTGGTCGGGCCGGGCGACGGCGCGGTCGCCTGCAACGCAGGACCGTTCGCGCTGGGCGGTGTGCCGCCTCTCGGCGCCGTCCCCCTCACGACCGCTGCCCCTGGCGACGGAGCAGTGCGAGTCGGCCCTGGCGACGCTCCGGGCTCACTCGTGCTCGACAACGAGCTCGTCCGCCTCGAGCTCGACGCTGCAGGCCTGCTCGTGTCGGTGCGTGACCTCGTCGAGGATCGCGAGCTCGTCGCGCCGGGGTGTCGGGCAAACCTCCTCCAGATCCACCGCGACTTGCCGAACCGGTGGGACGCCTGGGACGTCGACGCCTTCTACCGCCGGTCGGTCGCCGACCTCGACGCGTGCGACGCCATGGAGGTCGTCGTCGCTGACCCGGCGCAGGCCGTCGTCGAGGTTCGCAGGAGCTTCGGCGCGCGCGGGGCGTCGCGCGTCGTCCAGCGCGTCCGGCTGCGCTCGGGCGAGCAGCGCGTCGAGCTCGAGACCGAGGTCGACTGGCAGGAAGACGAGAAGCTGCTCAAGCTCGCGTTCCCCTTCGACGCACGCGCCGAGTGGACGAGCGCGGAGATCCAGTACGGCCATGTCCACCGGCCCGTGCATGTCAACACCTCGTGGGACGCCGCACGCTTCGAGGTCTTCATGCACCGCTTCGTCCACGTCGAGGAAGCCGGCTACGGAATCGCGCTCGCGAGCGACAGCACCTACGGCTACGACGCGACGCGCACGACGCGTCCGGACGGCGGCACGACGACGACGGTGCGGCTGTCGCTCGTGCGTGGCCCGCGCTTTCCCGATCCTCGGGCCGACCACGGCCAGCACCGGTTTGGTGTCGCTCTCGTCCCACGGGCGACCATGGCGAGCGCTGTCGCAGAGGGGTACCGCGTCAACCTCCCCCTGCGCGTCGTGGCGGGCCGCACCGGAGTCGCTCCGGTCGTGACGGTCGACGACGGGGGCCGCGGAGCCGTCGTCGTCGAAGCGGTCAAGGCCGCCGACGACCAGTCGGGTGCGGTCGTCGTCCGTCTCTACGAGGCCCTCGGCGGGCGGGCGCGCGTCTCGCTGTCGCCAGGCTTTCCCGTCGAGTCGGTCGGGCGGGTCGACCTCCTCGAGCGACCGCTCGCGGGCGGCGAGCTGGCCCGCGACGAGCGGGGCGACGTCGCGCTCGAGCTGCGTCCGTTCGAGGTCGTGACCGTCGTCCTCCGTCGCCCGGCCTGACGCGCACGGCTGGCGGAGGGGCCTGCGCGGGTAGGATCGGGTCATGCCGTTGACCGGGGTCTACGAGCCGAGCACCGAGCAGTGGGTACGGGACCAGGTGGCTCTCTACGAGGGCTCGGGGGGTCTCGACGGGACCACACTTCGGGGGATGCCGGTCGTCATCGTCACGAGCCGAGGCGCTCGTACGGGAAGGCTGCGCAAGACGCCGCTCATGCGTGTCGAGCACGAAGGGCGCTATGCGCTCGTCGCGTCGAAAGGTGGCTCGCCGACGCACCCCGTCTGGTACTACAACTTGCTCGCCGATCCCCACGTCGAGCTGAGGGACGGGCCGTCGGTCTGGGACATGGTGGTCCGTGTCGTCGACGGCGCCGAGCGCGCGTCGTGGTGGGAGCGCGCGGTCGCCGCCTACCCGGACTATGCGAGCTACCAGGAGAAGACCGAGCGGACGATCCCGGTTTTCGTCGCCGAGGTCTGCGGGAGCTGAGCCCGGACGTGCCGCCGGGCGCCGTCCACGTCTCAGGCGAAGCGTCGGGCGTCGGCGGCCGCGTACTTCGCGACCGCCGAGTCCGTCTCGGCGGCTCGCACCACTGCCTCGAGTGTCGTGCGGAGCTCACGCGCGGGAAGCGCACAGGTCATCTCGTCCGGCGTCATCCCGGTCCGCGCGCGACTGAGGGCGCACCCGACGCTCGCAGCAGGGACCTGTTCCTGCTTGGCCAACGCGACGACGTGGCACTGTGGCTTGCCTTCGATGCGCATCCCGGGGAGCGCGTCGGCGAGCACCATCATCTGGCGGCCGTTGACGCGCAGAAGCACGACGTCGGGCTCGACGTGTGCGGGGGTGTCGCGAAGTGGCCCGTAGGTGATCGCACCGGGCCGCTCCGTGACGACGGGGATGCGCTCGACGGCATCCGCGCTCACCCAGCCGGTCTCGAGCAGGGCGCCGACGTCGTCGCGGCCAGTCACGTCCTCGAGCCGGGCCAGGCCGTGCGTGACACTGCCGACGCTGCAGTTCCCATGGTCTTCGGGTGCGGTCGAGAACGTCGACGTCGCTCCGTGGACCCAGAACACGCAGCCCGCGGAGACCCGACCCCGTCGGCCGTCGGCCGCGGGCTCGCTGAGCGGCGCCCCGAACCCCTCGACGCCATCTGGCCGGGCGGCCGAGAAGGTGATCGCGACCGGCGGCGTCGCGAGGTGCAGCGCGGCGGCGAGGCCGTCGGCGAGCTCGCGCCATTGCGTCGTAGTGGCCATGTACGTGGCTCCTTCCCTTGCTGTTGGTCGCTGGCGGACCGGACCTCGAGGGCGGATCGCCGGCAAGGAGAGGTGCCGTGCCCCGGGGAGGCCGAGGACGAAGCCAACGCTGTGGCAGGCTAGCGCAATGGCCAGTTGCTCCGAGGATCTCGCCTTCCGCGGGCTCGTCTACCAGACGAGCGACCCAGCCCTTCTCCAGATGCTCGACGGCAGCGGCCTGACGCTCTACGTCGGGTTCGACCCGACGTCGGACAGCCTGCACGCCGGAAACCTCTTGCAGCTCTGCATGCTTCGCCGCCTCCAGCTGGCCGGGCACCGGCCGATCGTCGTCGCAGGTGGCGGGACCGGGCGTATCGGCGATCCCGGCGGCAAGGACGCCGAGCGGCCGATGCTGACGGCCGAGCAGATCCGTGCCAACCTGGACGGCATCCGGCCGCAGCTCGAGCGCTTCCTCGACTTCTCCTTGGATCGCGGGGAGCACGGCGCGCTGCTCCTCGACAACGCGGACTGGCTCGACGATCTCCCACTCGTCGACTTCTTGCGTGACGTGGGCAAGCACTTTACGGTCAACCAGATGGTCGCGCGCGACTCGGTCCGTAACCGCTTCGAGCGAGCCGAGCAAGGGATCTCCTTCACCGAGTTCACCTACATGCTGGTCCAGGCGTACGACTTCCTCACGCTCTACGACCGCTACGGCTGTCGCGTCCAGCTGGGAGGGAGCGACCAGTGGGGCAACATCGTGAGCGGCGTCGAGCTGATCCGCCGGGTGCGGGGCGCAACCGCGTACGCGTGCACGACGCCACTTGTCACCAAGGCCGACGGCACGAAGTTCGGCAAGTCCGAGTCCGGGGCCGTGTGGCTCGACGCAGCCAAGACGAGCCCGTACGCGTTCTACCAGTTTTTCTACCGCACCGAGGACGCCGTCGCCGCGACCTACCTGAAGATGTTCACGTTCCTCGAGCACGAGGAGATCGAGGCCCTCGAGTCGGCAGTGCTGGAGCGGCCGCAGCAACGCGAGGCACAGCGCGCCCTCGCGCGAGCGGTGACGAGCCTCGTCCACGGGGCGGACGAGACGGCACGCGTCGAGCGCGCTGCGGCTGCGCTCTACAGCGAGGACGTCGTCACCTTCGACGAGGCGACCCTGCTCATGGTGGCCGTCGATGCTCCGGTGACCGGGTTGCCGAGAGCCGAGCTCGACGGCGGCGAGCTCGACGTGGCCGCAGCCCTCGCCCTGTCCGGGCTCTCGCCGTCGCGCGGCGCGGCGCGCAAGTCGATCGCCCAGGGTGGTGCGTACGTGAACAACCGACGTGTGCCGCCCGACGGCGCCCGCCTCGGCGCCGACGACGTGATCGCGGGCAGCTACGTCCTGCTCCGACGTGGGCGGCGAGACCTGCGACTGCTCCACTTCACGTGACGGTCTCGCGCCGGTGAGGAGAGCCCTGCCCGGCCTCGTGCTCGTCCTCGCGGCGGTCGTGCTCGCCGGATGCTCGGGCTACTCCGGTAGCGAGGCGCAACGGGTCGCCGAGTGGGCGTCCGGCGCACAGCTGTCCACGAACGACGGCTACGTCGTCGCCGACATCTCCGACATCTCCCGGGGGATCTCGGCAGGAAACCTCGGTGCGACCCACACCGCCTGCGACGGTCTCGCCTCGGATGCCGCCACCGCCTACGGCGAGCTGCCGACGCCGGTCGCCTCGCTCACCGACGACCTCGCGGCCGCCTATCTCGACGACACGAGAGCTGCCCAGGACTGCACCTCTGCCATGTCGTTCTCGGCGATCGGGTTCCGTCGCTACCGCGTGACCGTGGCACGGGGCACTCGTGCGTTCGACGCAGCCCAGCGCATCTTGCGCCGGCTCGGCGACGGTTGAGGTGGGCCGTCGCGGCACCGTCGGCTCCGACGAGGTAGGTTCGGCAGCGATGGCCCCGCATGCGCGTCTCGTCGGGCCTGTCCCAGACGGTGCGGACGCCGACGAGTACGACCGCGTCCGCCGGAAGGTGCTGTGGAAGCTCACCACCGGGCTCTACCTCCTCGGTAGCAGGGGCCGAGAGCAGCGCAACCTCATGACGTGCAGTCTCGTGACGCAGCTCGCAACCGATCCGAAGCTCCTCGGCGTCGCCGTCGAGAGCGGCGCGCTGACGCTCCAGCTCGTACGTGAGGGTCGCTCGTTCGTGCTCGCCCTGCTCGAGCGGGAAGATCGCACCATCGTGCGCTCGTTTGCCAAGCCGGCGATCGAGGACACGGCAGCCGGGACGCTGAACGGTGTCGCGTACCGGTCGTCCCCCGTCACCGGTTGCCCCCTGCCCGTGCGCGCCGCTGCGTACCTCGACTGCCGCCTCGAGCGTGAGGTCGACTTCGGCTCCCACGTGCTCTGTGTCGGGGAGGTCGTCGATGCCGGCTTCGGCGACGCCGGGCCTGACGTGGCTCTCCTGCGCTCCGAGGACACCCGCATGAGCTACGGCGGCTGAGTGGTGGCGTCCCCGTCACCTCGTGGCGCTCGTGGCGACAGGGCGGACGATCGGGTCGACACGGTCCAGTACCGCCTGGTCGAGGACGCGGCGAGCTTGCGCGAGCTCGTCGAGGAGCTCGTCTGCGTCGACGCCTACGCGCTCGACACCGAGTTCCACCGCGAGCGCACCTACTACCCGAAGCTCGCCCTGCTCCAAGTCGCCTGGGCGGGCGGGATCGCGCTCGTGGACCCTCTCGCCGTCGACGTCGCGCCGTTCTCCCGAGTGCTCGAAGGCGATGCGCTCGCCGTCCTGCACGCCTCCGACCAGGACCTCGAGGTGCTCGAGAGGGCGTGCGGCAGGGTGCCGACGAAGCTGTTCGACACCCAGCTCGCCGCCGGCTTCCTCGGCATGTCGACTCCATCGCTGTCGTCGCTGGTCGAGCGGATGCTCGGGGTCAAGCTCGAGAAGGGGGACCAGCTCACGGACTGGACCCGCCGCCCGCTCACCGCCGAGCAGAAGATCTACGCCGCCGGCGACGTGCTGCATCTGCTCGAGCTCCGCGACGTCATCACGTCCCAGCTCGAGGATCTCGGCCGCCTCGCCTGGGCAGAGGAGGAGTGCGCGATCGTCCTGCGCCGGTCCCGGGCGCCGGTCGTGCCCGAGGAGGCGTGGTGGCGGTTGAAGCACGCCCGTCAGCTCCACGGTCGCAGCCGCTCGGTCGCCCAGCAGGTGGCCGCGTGGCGGGAGCGGCGCTCCCAGCTCCTCGACCAGCCGACCCGCTTCGTCCTGTCGGACCTCGCCCTCGTGTCGATCGCGCAGCGACCTCCTGCGGACCGTGGCGAGCTCGAGCGTGTGCGCAACCTCGACGCACGCCAGCTCGGCGCCGGAGGGGCCGCCGAGTTGCTCGCAGCCATCGCAGAGGGGATCGCCCTGCCCCAGAGCGCCGTGCGGCTACCACCGGTGCAGCGCAACGACGGCTCGGTCCGCCCGGCGGTGGCCCTGGCGACGGCGTGGCTCGCCGAGTGCTCGCGCCAGCTCGGGATCGAGCCTGGGGTGCTCGCGACGCGCGCGGACCTCGGGGCGTTCTTCCAGGATCCCCCTGAGGGTCGTCTCGTCACCTCCTGGCGAAGCCAGCTCGTCGGCGAGCCTCTCCGCCGCCTCGCCGCAGGAGACGTCGCTCTCGCTCTCGAAGGGGGGACGACTCTCGTGCTCGAGGAGCGTTCCGGTCGGCGCTACTCCGCCTTCGGCTCGTACGGCGACGGCGTCGAGGGCTGAGACGCCTCGGTGCGCTCCGCCGGGGGCCGCAGGTCAATCGTCAGGGTCAAGATGCCGCCGTCGAGCGACGCCTGCGCGTCGCCGAGCATCGCGAAGTCCATGTAGTCGAGCTGCATCTGTTCCCGGATGCGCCTGCGCTCGTCGCCCTCGACTGGGGGAAGGCCCCGACGACGGACGGCGGCGGCTCTCTCGCGAAAGCGCGCGAGCATCGCTGCGGTATCGAGGACGTCGCCCATGCCGTCACGCTAACCCCGAGCCGGCGGCTCCGGGGCCGGCGCTCCCGTTCGCCCGAGCGCGGTCGTGCCCGCAGGGGCACGCGGGCAGGGTCGGTCGACGTGGCCGGGCGGTGAGCAGCGACGCGTCCGGACCTCGCGGGCGCCTCGGTGTGCGCTGGCGGTATGCTTCGTCGCCGGCGCCGCTGTCTCGACGCGGAGGCCAGCGGGTCGCGATGCGAGACGGCCGGAGGGTCAGCCCGGGGTCGCGGTGCTCGCACGCAAGCGAGGAGTTGCTCGTGAAAAAGGGTCGTCATCGGCGTTTCGAGGAAGCACGCAGCCTGAAGCGCGCCGTCGAGGTCGTGGTCGAGCCGTGCCCGGAGTGTGGTGCAGACCCCGAGGACGACCATGCGAGCTGGTGCCTCTACGAAGCGGAGGAGCTCGACGACGACGACGAGGACCGCAGCACCGGCGACGCCTAGCCGGCCGAGTGCCGGACGGCCGGGTGCGGGAGGAGCTGCGCGAGCCCTCTGCGGCTGTCGAGATAGGTGGTGAGGAGCCGGTAGGGCTCTGCACCGACGAGGGCGACGATCTCTTCCGCCAGGGAGACGTAGACAGGGGACCGACCCGAGAACGCGTCGGGAGCGTCCGTGCACCACCACGCGAAGTCCTCCCCGGCAGGCCCCCAGTGGCGCCTGTCCCACTCGGTCACCGTCGACGTCACGTGACCGGTGGCCTCGTCCGTCACGTCCTCACGGCGAAGCGGGAGCTGCCAGCACACGTCGGGCTTGAGCGTGACGGGCGAGACGTCGCGGTCGAGGGCGGCGCGGTGCAGGGCACAGCCTGTGCCGCCCGCGAAGCCTGGTCGGTTCAAGAAGATGCAGGCGCCGTCGACGAGGCGCGTCATGGTCACGCCGCCCTGGCGCTTCAACGGTCCCTGCCGTGCTGCGCGCTGCCGGTGCTGCCACTGCTCGGTCGTGAGTGACGCCGCCGCGGCCTCGACCCGCCCGACGTCCTCCGGCCCGCTGAGGTGCGCTCCGTAGGAGCAGCACCCCTGTGCGAGCTCGGGCGCGGGGGCGTCGAGCACGCCGTTGCAGCCGCAGCCGTAGAGGCACGTCCAGTTGCTCGACAGGAACGTCACGTCGAACAGCCACGTGCGGTCCTCGTCGGGGTCGTCGACGCTCCACCACTCGTGCTCGCCGCCGCCCGCTCTACCGTGCCCGCCGCCGATCGCTGTCACGCTGGAGACCGTAGCCACCCGGGGCCACTAGGACGAGGTGGTGAGCATCCCGTCGCGGACCGCTCCGAGCTGGCGTGCGGTGGGCTCCGCGCAGCAAAACCACGCTTCGGACAGCCGTGGCCGCTGCATCGCCCCGCTCGCCGAGACGACGGTCGGCAGGCCGGGGTCGGCGCGGCCGAGCATGTCGAACACCGCTGCGCGCACGACCGCGTAGGCCTCGCCGGGCGTCCAGCCGTGGCAGGCGGCGCGCTCGGTCTCGACGGCGATCGCGTCCTGGAGCGTGTCGAGGAGGGGATCCGGTGATCGCCAGGTCCAGCCCAGGGCGTCCGGGTCGAAGTCGCCGAGGGCGCTCGCGAGCACCGGGTCCGGATCGCGTAGCAGCAGCGAGCCGGGTGGGAGGAGAAGCCGGATCCCGTACTGCACGGCGTCGACGCTGTCGACGAGGTCGTGGCGCGCGACGAAGTCCATGAGCTCGACGAGGTCCTCGCGACTTGTCCACGGCGTGAACGGGAGGAACGAGGGTCTCGGCTCGATCCCCGCCCGGCGCAGCACGGCGACCGCCTCGCCTGCCTCGGCGGCGGTGTGGCCCTTGTCGAGCCGCTCGAGCACCGTCGCGCTCGTCGACTCGAAGGCCGAGACGACGAACGAGCAGCCAGAGGCCCCCATCTGCGCGATGACGTCCCCGTGGGCGAGGATGTGGCTCACCTTGACCGTCGCGTCGAAGCTCACGCCGGGAAAGTCGGCGTGCAGCGCGGCAACGACCCGGGATGCGTGCTGTGGGCGGTTGAGGAAGTCCGGGTCGCAAAGGTGGATGTGCTCGGCCCCCGCAGCGACGAGCTGCGCGACGTCGGCGAGCACGTCCTCGACCGGCACGGCGCGCGTCCGCCCGTCGTACACGGTGGGCACGGGGCAGTGCCGGCACCGGTGCGAGCAACCTCTGCTCGCCTCGACAGCGCCGACGAGGCGGTCCGGACCGCAGCCGACGAGGCGCGTGTAGCGATCGAGCGGCGGGACGACGGTGCGGTCGGGGAGCCGGCAGGCCCCGACGTCGCGGACCGGTGCTGACCGCCCGTCTCCGGATGCGCACGCGACGGTCGTGGCGTGGCGGTCGCCGGGGGCGTCTCGAGCTGTCCGGATCAGGGAGCCACGGCGTCCGATCTCCACCCGGACGACCGGACCGTGCGGACTCTCGGGCGTCGCCGGGTCGCCGATGGAGGAGGCCCAATCGAGCAGCGTGCCATCCGCGTCGCCGGCAACGGCAAGGTCCCCGTCACGCAGCGCCGAGGCACCGACTGGCGCGTAGAGGCCGTGCAGGGCGATCGGCATCTCGGGCCGAGAGGCGCGGACCGAGCGCAGCACGCCGAGGGCGAGGCGCAGCGCCGTGTGCATCGGGACCGAGCACACGACGGCATCTGCCCACGACAGGTCGTCGTGGTGGAGCTGCTCGACGGCGAGGTCACGACCGCGTAGCTCGTGCCCGGCCACGCCGAGCACGCGAGCAGGACCGGCGATGCCGAGCGGCTGGTGTCCGAGCTCGTAGGTGGAGAGCAGGAGCAGGCGCACCGGACGAGACTAGCGAGCCGGTGGTTCGATTCGGCGCGCTGCGCTGGCCCGTCCAGCGATTCGGATGATCGGACAATCCAATCAGACGATGCGGACGTCGAGCATGCCGTGGGCGAGGCGTAGCGCGCGTTCGACCTCCTCGGGCGTGTCTGCCCGGGCGAAGACAAACCCGAGGTAGCGGCCACCCTCGGGCAGCGCCTGCACTGGGCGTCCGCGCGAGATCGCGATCTCGACGCTCGTGACGTGAGGCACGGCGCGAGCGTCGTCGAGGCCGGCGACGCCCTCGAGCGTCCCCGAGCGCGGGATCGGCAGCATCATCACGCCTGACGCGCCCTGCTCGAGGGGGGGAAGGGGCCCGGTGTCGGCGTCGAGACCGAGCGCGTGGCGCACGACGAGCTGCTCGAGCGAGGTGCCGTTCGCGAAGGTCAGCGCGTGGGAGCACCTTCCGCCGATGGTGCGGGCGGCGACCTCGATGACCACCGGACCGCAGGCGCCGGCAGCGCCGTCGGCCGCTGTCTCGTCGGGGGATCGGCAGACGGTCCCTGGGGCGAGGTGCGGCAGGCGCACCTCGGCGTGCACCGGCCCGTCGACCAGGCCGAGCGCCCGGACGGCTGCGGCGACGAGGTCGCCGACGGCCGCGAGGTCGCCGCCCTCGAGCCGCGACGGGGTGACGTAGATCGTCTCCTCGAAGTACGGCCCGTCGAGCGGGTCCGGCTTGTCGAACACCGCGAGCACCTCGAGTGCCCCCGAGCGGACGATCCCGTCGACGGCCAGCTCCGGGCCGGGGACGAACCGCTCGACGAGCAGGGGACTGTCGGCGTCCACGCCCGTGGCGACCATGATGGACCGGACCTGTCGGGAGGCGATCCGCGCCGACGCGTCGTCGTCTGCCCGCACGACGCCCGTGCTCCCCGAGAGCGTGCAGGGCTTGACGACGACGGGGTAGCCGAGCGAGCGAGCTGCAGCGACGACCTTGTCGTCCGTCGCGTCCGGGTGCTCTCGCGACGCGGCGACGAGCCGCCATGGGGGTTGTGCGACACGACCTCGGTCGAGCATCCGGCGCATCGCGGACTTGTCGCGTGTCGCAGCGACAGACTCCGGGCTGTTGTGGACGAGCCCGAGGCGCTGTGACGCGAGGGCAGCGACGAGCGCGCCACGGTCGTCGACGGCGACGACGGCGTCGAGCGGGATGCGGCGGGCGAACGCGACGACGACCGACGCGGCTCGCTCCGGGTCGTCGAGGTCGAGCTCGAGGAAGTGGTCGCCCATCACGCCGGCGAGCGCCTGCGGCGCGTCGGAGCCCGTCACCACGTCGACGCCGAGCTGGGCGGCTGCGGCGAGGAACTCGGAGGCCCGGTAGGTCGACGTGGGCAGCAGGAGCAAGACGCGTGGCACGGCACCATCATGGCGCCGGCGCGCGGAGCCCCGACCGGTAGGATGAGGGAGTGGACAGCGACGTGGACGGCGGGACGACGGGCACCGACGGTCGAGGTCCGGCGCGCGCCGGGGTGCTCAGCGTGACGCCGCCGGCTCGTGAGCGTGTGCTTGCAGCACGGGCCGACGAGGTGGATGCCGGTCGTCTCGGACTTTTCCTGGAGGTGAGCGGGTCCGCAGGCGGCGCCTACACCTACGACATGTGGTTCGAGTCGGCTGCTGACGCCGGTCCGTCGGACGCCGTCGAGCGCCTCGGGGACCTCGTCGTCGTCGTGCCGGCGGCGAGCGTGGACAAGGTGCGTGGCGCGACGCTCGACGTCGGGGACGACGGCGGTCTGGTCATCGTCAACCCGAACGCGCCGCCGGCCGAGCGGCCCGGCGCGGCACCGCCGGTGGCGGATCTCTCGAGCCCACTCGCGCAGCGTGTCGTCGCCGTGCTCGACGAGGTGGTCAATCCCCAGATCGCCCAGCACGGCGGGTATGCGGAGCTCGTCGCGGTGGAGGGCGGGACGGCCTACCTGCGCATGGGGGGCGGTTGTCAGGGTTGCGGTCTCGCCCAGGTCACCTTGAGCCAGGGGATCACCGTCGCGATCAAAGACGCGGTGCCCGAGGTCCTCGAGGTCGTCGACGTCACGGCCCACGCAGATGGGACGAACCCCTACTACGAGCCGACGAAGAAGTGACGAAGAAGTAGGGACAGCTGCCTGCTGGACATCTCGGGCGCCCAGGCCGTGCGTGCTTGGCGGGTTGCCGTCGAGATCCCGAGGGTGTCGCTACCCTGACCGTCACGTGCTCGAAGTAGATTGCCGGGAATGCTGCGCTACCTGACCGCTGGGGAGTCCCACGGCCGTGCCCTCGTCGTCGTCGTCGAGGGCCTGCCGGCAGGATTGCCACTGACCGCTGCAGAGGTCGCGGGGGAGCTGGGCCGGCGGCGCCTCGGCTTCGGGCGGGGCCCGCGCATGCGCTTCGAGCAGGACGAGGTGACCCTGCTCGCCGGCGTCCGTCACGGGCGGACGCTCGGCTCGCCGGTCGCGATCGAGATCGCGAACACCGAATGGCCGAAGTGGGAGCAGGAGATGTCCCCCGCCCCCGGCGTGCCGGGGAAGGTCCTCACGACGCCGCGCCCGGGTCACGCGGACTTGGCAGGCATGCAGAAGTACGGCTTCGACGACGCACGCGACGTCCTCGAGCGCGCGTCGGCCCGCGAAACGGCGGCGCGTGTCGCCGCAGGCACCGCCGCCAAGGCACTCCTGTCCCGCATCGGTGTCGCGATCGTCAGTCACGTCGTCGCCCTCGGCGGCGTCGCCGCGCCGGAGGGTGTGCGCCCGCTGCCCGGAGAGCTCGAGGCCGTCGACGAGTCGGCCGTGCGCTGCTTCGACGCGACGGCAACCGAGGCGATGGTGGGTGCCATCAAGGCGGCGGCGAAGGTCGGCGACTCCCTCGGCGGGGTCGCAGAGGTCGTCGCCTACGGCGTGCCCGTCGGTCTCGGCAGCCACGTCCACTGGGACCGCAAGCTCGACGGTCTCCTCGCTCAGGCGCTCATGAGCATCCAGGCGGTCAAAGGCGTCGAGATCGGCGACGGCTTCGCCGTCTCGGGCCGGCTCGGCTCGCAGGCCCACGACGCCGTCAGCTACGACCGATCGGCGGGCCACTACGTCCGCGAGACGGCACGGGCAGGTGGCGTCGAGGGTGGCATCTCGAGCGGTGCGCTCCTCGTCGTGCGCGCAGCGATGAAGCCGCTCGCCACGCTGAATAGGCCAGTCCTCAAGACCGTCGACGTCGTGACGAAGGAGGAGACGGTCTCGTTCAAGGAGCGCACGGACGTGACGGCGGTCCCCGCGATGGGTGTCGTCGCGGAGACGATGGTCGCCCTCGTGCTCGCGAGCGAAGCGCTCCGCAAGTTCGGCGGGGACTCGCTCGCGGAGTTCGTGCGCAACCACGACGCCTATGTCGCCGCCCTCGCGCAGACGCCCTCGTCGGCCCGGTCGCAGGATGGTGCGGCGCTGTCTGCGGCGCCGGCCACGTGAGCGCGTGCCGGTGAGGCCGCCCGCGGACCACGTCCTCGTCGTCGGCATGATGGGCACGGGCAAGTCGACGGCGGGGCAGATCGTCGCCGCGCGGCTCGGGCGGCTGTTCGTCGACACCGACGCCGAGGTCGAGCGCTCGACCGGCCGGAGCGTCGCCGACCTCCTTTCCTCGCTCGGGGAACCAGCGTTTCGCGCCGAAGAGAGCGTCGCCCTCGGTCGCGCCCTCGACGCGCGTCCGGGCGCAGTCGTCGCCGTTGCCGGCGGGGCGGTGCTCGACCCGGCGAACCGCTCTTTGCTGCGTCAGTCGGGCACAGTCGTCTGGCTGCGTGCGCGATCGGAGACGATCCTCGACCGGGTCGGCGACGCTGCCGACCGCGTGCTGCTCCAGCCGGACCCAGCCGAGGCCGTCCCGCGCTTGGTCGCCGAGCGCCGCCGCCTCTACGAAGAGCTCGCCGACGCGGTCGTCGACGTCGACGGTCTCTCCCCGTCCGAGGTCGCAGCGCGTGTCCTTGCTGTCGTGGTCCGTCGCGTCCGAGTCGGCGTGCCGGGTCGCAGCTACGAGGTCGCGGTCGGACCGGGTGCCCGCCACGAGCTCGCGTCCGTGATACCGGGACGCGCGCGACGCGCGGTCGTCGTCACCCAGGACGGGGTCGGTGTCGACGTCGACCCCGGTATCGACACGGTTCATGTCGTCGTCGGCGACGGGGAGCGGGACAAGTCGCTCGCGACTGTCGAGCGTGTCTGTCGTGAGCTCGCGCGCACCGGGGTGACGCGTCACGACGTCGTCGTCGCCGTCGGCGGGGGGGTCGTCACCGACGTCGCCGGGTTCGTCGCCTCTTGCTACCACCGAGGTCTCGACCTCGTGAACGTCTCGACCACCTTGCTCGGCCAGGTGGACGCTGCGATCGGGGGCAAGACCGGCGTCAACCTCCCTGAAGGCAAGAACCTCGTCGGTGCGTTCTGGCAGCCGGTGGCCGTGCTGTGCGACACCGACGCGCTCGTCACCCTGCCCGAGCGTGAGTGGCGGTCCGGCTTCGGCGAGATGGCGAAGTACGCGTTCCTCGGCGTCGAGGACCTGGACCGGCTCCCGCTCTCCGCTGCCGTCGAGCGGTGCGTCGCGGCCAAAGCTGCCGTCGTCGCAGACGACGAGCGCGAAGGCGCGCGTCGCGTGCTGCTCAACTACGGGCACACGCTCGCGCACGCCCTCGAGGCTGCCGGGTTCGCGGATGGCGACGAGCCGACCCCGGGGGTGCACGCGACGATGCGCCACGGCGAGGCTGTCGGCGCCGGCCTCGTCTTCGCCGCGCTGCTCGCTCGTCGCCTCGGACGGATCGACGACGCACGAGTCCGCCGCCATGTGGAGCTGGTCGAGAGCTACGGCTTGTCGACTGCGTTGCCCGCCGGCGTCGACCGTGACGAGCTCGTCGTGCTGATGGGGCGCGACAAGAAGGCGACGGACGGTCTGACCTTCGTCCTCGACGGGCCGGACGGGGTGGAGGCGGTGCCGGGAGTCGAGCGTGCGGCGGTCGTCGCGAGCCTTGCCGAGCACGCCGCCCTGGCCGGGCGCGCTGCGACGGTGGTCGACGGGGAGACGCGTCGGTGAGCACGCCCCTTGTCCTGATGCTGTCGGGCCCGAACTTGTTGCTGCTCGGCGAGCGCCAGCCCGAGATCTACGGCACCGCGACGCTCGCCGACCACGTGGCGCGCGCCGCAGTAGCTGCCGAGCGTCTCGGGATCGAGCTCGAGCATCTCCAGAGCGAGCGGGAGGGTGACCTCGTCGAGGCGGTGCACGGTGCGCGCGGTCGCTGCGACGCTCTCGTCGTGAACGCCGGAGCGATCAGCCACTACGGCTGGTCCTTGCACGACGCCCTCGCGACCTTTGCCGGGCCGGTCGTCGAGCTCCACCTGTCGAACCCCGACGCCCGCGAACCCTGGCGACACCGGTCTGTGCTCGCGCCGGTGTCGGACGGGACCGTCGCGGGGTTCGGAGCGGTCGGCTACGAGCTCGCGATCGAGGCGGTGTCGAGGCTCCTGCGCTCCTCGGCCCGGCGCGCCTAGGTCCGCCGTGGTCCGCCGCATCGACCATTCCTCCCTGCCGGCACCGGACGTCGCCGGCCGTCTCGACCGACTGCGCGCCCGGCTCGACGGGGCGGGGTGTGACGCGCTCGTCGTGACCAAGCTCGAGTCCGTCCGCTACCTGACCGGCTTCAGTGGCTCCGCCGCTCTCGTGCTCGTGCTGCCTCGCTCGGCACTCCTGCTCACCGACGGCCGCTACCGCGACCAGGTGGCCTCCGAGATCGAGGGGTCCGGCGTCGAGGTCGAGGTCGAGATCGCGGCGAGCAGGGACCAGCTCGAGCTGCTCGCGCGCGCGGCCGGCGCAGCGGCACGCGTCGGGCTCGAGGCCGCGTCGGTCAGCTGGGCGCTCCAGCGCCGGCTCGCCGCACGAATCGACAGCACCCGCCTGGTCGCGACCGACGGGATCGTCGAGGCGCTGCGCGCCGTGAAGGACGCGGGAGAGATCGCGCGCATCGAGGCGGCGTGCGATATCGCCGACGTCGCGCTCGCCCAGATCAAGTCCCACCTCGCCGACGCGGTCAGTGAGGTCGACTTCGCCGCCGAGCTCGAGGCGGAGATGCGGGCGCGTGGCTCGTCGGAGACGTCGTTCGCGACGATCGTCGCAAGCGGCCCCAACGCGGCGCTGCCGCATGCGCATCCGAGCGAGCGCGTGGTCGGCCCGGGTGAGCTGGTCGTCGTGGACTTCGGGGCGACGGTCGACGGCTACCGGTCGGACATGACGCGGACGCTGTGCGTCGGAGAGCCTCCAAGCGACCTCGCCGAGCTCCTCGACGCAGTCCTCGTCGCGCAGCGCGCCGGCGTCCGAGCCGTGCGCGCCGGCGCGACAGGGGGAGACGTCGACGCCGCCTGTCGGGCCTCGCTCACCGACGCCGGCTACGGCGCAGCCTTCCTCCACTCGACGGGCCACGGTGTCGGCCTCGAGATCCACGAGGCACCGGCCCTGGCGAAGGGATCGGCTGATATCCTCGAGCCAGGTGCGGTCGTGACCGTCGAGCCCGGTGTGTACCTCGCCGGCAGAGGCGGAGCGCGTATCGAGGACACGCTCGTCGTCGGCGCCGCCGGCAGCCGCCCGCTCACCAAGTCGACCAAGGACTACGCGATCTGATGGCCCTCTCCCTCACCGACCTGAAGAACGGCATGGCGATCGACCTGCCCGACGGATTGTTCACCGTCGTCGAGTTCCAGCACGTCAAGCCGGGCAAGGGAGGCGCCTTCGTCCGGACCAAGCTCCGTAACGTGCGGACCAAAGCCGTCGTCGAACGGACGTTTCGCGCCGAGGAGAAGGTCGAGCAGGCCCTCATCGACAAGAGGGAGATGCAGTTCCTCTACCGCGACGGCGAGCAGTACGTCTTCATGGACAATTCCACCTACGACCAGATGACCGTCGACGGGTCCTCCCTCGGCAGCTCGACGTCGTTCCTGAAAGAGGGGGACTCGGCAGTTCTCGAGCTGTACGGCGGCGAGATCGTCGACGTCGACCTGCCGGCGGCGGTCGAGCTCGCCGTCGCCGAGACGGACCCAGGTTTGCAAGGTGACCGCGTCTCGGGCGCGCGCAAGCCCGCCACGACCGAGACGGGCCTCGTCGTCCAGGTCCCGCTCTTCGTCAACCCGGGTGACCGGATCAAGGTCGACACCCGGTCCGGTGAGTACCTCACGAGGGCGTAGCGGGCAGGAGCAGGCTCCGGCAGTCGGGGAACGCCGCCGCGCCCGCGAGAGGGCGCTCGGTCTGCTCTACGAGATGGAGATGAAGGGCGCCACGGCCGACGAGGTCATAAGCGTGCTGCCGATCCTGCCCGAACCGTACGCGGAGCGGCTCACCCGCGGTGCCTGCGACCGGCTCGCCGAGATCGACGGCCTCGTCGCTGCCCACGCGACGGCGTGGGCGCTCGACCGCCTGCCCGTGGTCGACCGGCAGCTCCTCCGGCTTGCGGTCTACGAGCTGATCGGCGAGGCGGACGTGCCGGTCGCAGTCGTCATCGACGAGGCGATCGAGCTGGCCAAGCAGTACTCGACCGACGAGTCCGGCCGCTACGTCAACGGCGTGCTGTCTGCTGTCGCCGCGCAGGTCCGCCCAAGCTCGTCGGTCCCCTCGTGAGCGGCGCGTACGAGCGAGCGGGTGTCGACTACGCGGTCCTCGACGCGGCGAAGCGGCGGGCGCTCGCTGCGGCGCTCTCGACGTCCGCGCTCCCGGGACCGCGCGGCGCGACAGTCGACGACGCGTCGCGTGGCGAGCCGGCGATCGTCGTCGACGTCGGCGGCCTCCGTCTCGGCTTCGTCCTCGAGTGCCTCGGGACGAAGTCCGTCATCGCGCGCGCCTACGAGGACGAGACGGGAGTGGACCGCTTCGCAGCGATCGGCTACGACACCGTTGCCGCCGCAGTCAACGACTGCTGCTGCGTCGGGGCCTTGCCGCTGGTCGTCAACGCGTACTTCGCGACCGGCGCGGCCTCCTGGTACGACGGGACACGTCACGCCTCGCTCGTCGAGGGCTTCCGGCGAGGATGTGCAGACGCAGGCGCGGCCTGGGGGGGAGGCGAGTCGCCGACCCTCACCGGTCTCGTGGCGCCGGATGCGATCGACCTCGCGGCGAGCGTCGTCGGCCGGGTGCCTGCCGACGCGCCGCGGCTGCTCGGCGACGCCCTCGAGGAGGGCGACGAGATCGTGCTCGTCGCGTCGAGCGGGCTGCACGCGAACGGTGCGTCGCTCGCTCGCGACGTCGCCGCACGGCTCGACTCAGGCCTCGCGACGCAGCTCGCCAGCGGGCGGACATTCGGCGACGCGGTGCTCGACGAGAGCGTCATCTACGTTTCTCTCGTCGAGCAAGCTCTCGCGACCGGCATTCCTCTGCGCTACCTGAGCCACGTGACTGGTCACGGTCTGCGCAAGATCATGCGTGCCGACCGCGAGCTGACCTACCGGATCATCCGGCTCCCCCCAGTGCCCGAGGTCCTCGCCTTCCTCACGTCGCAGGCGGGGCTGTCGGACCGCGAGGCCTACGGGACGCTCAACATGGGAGTCGGGTTCGCCTGCTACGTCGCGCGCGGCGCAGGAGCAGCGCTCGTTGCGGTGGCGTCGCGCTGCGGCTACGAGGCGGTCGTCGCCGGCAGCGTCGAGCGCGGTCCGCGCCGCGTCGTGCTCGAGCCGGTTGGCGTCGAGTACACCTCCGAGGAGCTCGAGCTGCGTTAGCATCGCCGCAGAGGTACGTGAAACGGGTCCCGTGAGGCCCGTACGGACGTCGGGAGAGCGGCAGTGGTGAACCAAGTAAGGGTGGCGGCGCGCTCGAGGGGAGGAGCGTTCGTCCCGCGGGCGACGGTCATGGACGCCGACGACGTGCGCAGGGCGCTCGTGCGGATCGCCCACGAGATCCTCGAGCGCAATCACGGGTCCGGCTCGCTGGTCGTCGTCGGGCTCCAGACGGGCGGGGTGCCGCTCGCCGAGCACCTCGTGACGCTGCTCGCCGACATCGACGGCTCCGACGTACCGCTCGGCGTGCTCGACGTCGCCTTCTACCGAGACGACATCGGGATCCGGCCGGTCCTCGCCGAAGAGGTGACGCGCATTCCCGTCGATCTCTCCGAGCGTGTCGTCGTGCTCGTCGACGACGTGCTGTTCACCGGGAGGACCGTGCGCGCCGCTCTCGACGCCTTGGCAGACCACGGCAGGGCGCGGTCGGTGCAGCTCGCCGTGATGGTGGACCGTGGCCATCGCGAGTTGCCGATCCGCCCGGACTACGTCGGCAAGAACCTCCCGACCCGGCGAGACGAGGTCGTGGAGGTCGGTGCGTCAGGTGTGCGGCTCGGCGAGGTCGTCGCGCTCCCCGGGCCAGGCGGCGCCCGGTGAGCCGCGCCGGTCTGCTCTCGATCGGCGACCTCGGACGCGAGGGCATCGTCGAGGTGCTCCGCCTCGCCGACTCGTTCGCCGAGGTGTCCGCGCGAGCGATCCCGAAGGTGCCCGCCCTGCGGGGCAAGACCGTCGCGACGGTCTTCTTCGAGGCCTCGACGCGCACGCGCCTGTCCTTCGAGGCCGCGGCGAAGCGCCTGTCGGCCGACACGATGTCCTTCGCCGTGACGACCTCGTCGGTGACCAAGGGCGAGTCGTTGCGTGACACGGTCGAGACCGTCGACGCGCTCGGCGTCGACGTCATGGTCGTGCGCCACGCGTCGTCTGGTGCGGCCGCGCAGGTGGCTCGCTGGGTCGATGCCTGCGTCGTCAACGCCGGCGACGGCCAGCACGAGCACCCGACCCAGGCTCTCCTCGACTGCTTCACCTTGCGGGAGGCGCTCGCAGCGCGTGCAGGCTCGACCCCGGTCGACGACCTCGACGGCGTCCGCATCGCGATCGTCGGCGACGTCGGCCACAGTCGGGTCGCCCGCTCGTGCGTGCTCGCGTTCGGCGCGCTCGGCGCACGCGTCACCCTCGTCGGGCCCGCGACGCTCATGCCGCCGACGACGCAGGGCTGGGGTGTCGAGGTCCGCCACGACCTCGACGAGGTGCTCCCCGAGATCGACGTCTGCTACCTGCTCCGCCTGCAGAGCGAGCGTCTGCGCGAAGCCCTGCTCCCGAGTCTCGGCGAGTACTCGGAGCGCTTCGGGCTGACGCGCGACAGGGCACGTCGGCTCGATCCCGACCTGCTCGTCATGCACCCTGGTCCGATGATCCGCGGTCTCGAGATCGCATCGGAGGTCGCAGACTCGGCGCGCAGCCTCGTCACCCGCCAGGTCCGCAACGGCGTGGCAGTCCGCATGGCTGTGCTGTTTCGCCTGCTCGCCGGCGGGCTGCCGCCGGTCCCGGGAGGGATGGATCCCGGAGCGCTCGCTACGGCTCAGCCGGAGCCCGAGACCGGAGGTGCGCAGCATGGCTGAGCGAGCAGGCGCGCGGCGGGTGCTGCTGCGCGGTGGCAGCGTCGTCGGTCCGTCCGGTCTGGTGCGCGCGGACGTCCTCGTCGAAGACGGGACGATCGTCGCCGTCGAGGCGACGATCGAGGTGCCGGGGGGCGCGACCGTCCTCGACGCGTCCGAGAGCGTCGTCGGCCCCGGTCTGGTCGACCTCCACACGCACCTGCGCGAGCCCGGGCGCGAGGGCGCCGAGACTGTCGAGACCGGCGCGCGTGCTGCCGCGCTCGGCGGCTACACGGCAGTGGTGGCCATGCCCAACACCGAGCCGGCGACGGACAGCGCCGCAGCGGTCCGGGCTCTGCAGGCCCTCGGCGCCCGCGCCTGCGTCGAGGTCGCAGTCGCAGGGGCGATCACGGTCGGGCGAGCCGGCCAGCGGCTGGCCCCCCTCGCCGAGATGGCAGATCTCGGTGTGCGGCTGTTCACCGACGACGGTCGGGGCGTCCAGCACGCGGGGCTCATGCGCAGGGCGCTCGAGTACGCGCGGCCCCTCGGGGTCATCCTCGCCGAGCACTGCGAAGACGAGGAGCTCGCAGCCGGCGGATCGATGCACGAAGGCGTCTGGTCGAGCCGGCTCGGCATCCCGGGGCAGCCCGCGATCGCCGAAGAGTCGATGGTCGAGCGCGACATCGGGCTCGTCCGGCTCACCGGAGCACCCCTGCACCTGCTCCACCTCTCGAGCGCGCGCTCGGTCGCTCTCGTCCGAGCGGCTCGGGCCGAGGGGCTCCCGGTCACGGCGGAGGTGACTCCGCACCACATGGCCCTGACCGACGCGGAGGTCGCGAGCTACGACCCGGTGTTCAAGGTGAACCCGCCACTTCGTCCCGGAGCAGACGTCGACGCGGTTCGCGCCGGCGTGCTCGACGGCACGATCGACGCGATAGCGACCGACCATGCGCCGCATCCGCCGGAGTCGAAGGAGGAGCCGTTCGACTCCGCCCCTCCGGGCATGACCGGGCTCGAGACGGCCTTTGCCGTCGCGTACGGCGCCCTGTGCTGCGACGCGTCGACCGGAGCCCCGTCCTGGCTGGTCGCGACGGAGACGCCGCAGCGCCTGGCGTCGCTCGCCGAGCTCTTCATGGCGATGTCGGTGGCGCCGGCGCGCATCGCCGGCCTCGACGCCGCGAGCGGGCAGGGCGGCCCTGTCGGGCCGGGTGCGCGGGCGCACCTGTGCGTCGTCGACCTCGCCGCGCGCTGGACGGTCGACCCGGCCGCGAGCGCGAGCAGGAGCAGGAACACACCCTTGGCAGGTCGCGAGCTCGTCGGACGCGTCCGGCACACGATCTACGCGGGCGAGCCGGTCGTCGTCGACGGAAAGGCAGTGCGGTGAGCGGTGCGATGGGCGGAGCATCCGACGGACGGGGTGGAGGCGCACCCGGCACGGCCCTGGCTGGTGCGCCGGACGAGCGGCTCCGGCCGCCGGCGATGCTCGTGCTCGCGGACGGGACGAGCTTTGCCGGCGAGGCGCTCGGCGCGCTGGCCGCAGGCGGGACCCGGCTCGCCACCGGCGAGGTCGTGTTCAACACCGCGCTCTCCGGCTACCAAGAGATCGTCACCGACCCGTCGTACGCGGGCCAGGTCATCGCGTTCACCTATCCGCACATCGGCAACTACGGCGTCACGGCCGCAGACGACGAGGCGAGGCGGCCGTTCTGCCGGGCAATCGTCGTGCGTGAGCTGACTGCCCGACAAAGCAGCTGGCGCGCGTCGGGTGATCTCGAGGGGTTCCTCGTCGACCACGGGATCGGGGGCATCACCGGTGTCGACACCCGGCGGCTCACCCGCCACGTCCGCGAGTCCGGCGCCATGTCCTGCGCGCTCGGCACGGCCGACTATGACGAGCTCCTCGCCGCCGCGCGTGCCGAGCCGGGGACCGAGGGGGTCGACCTCGTCGGGAGCGTGACGACCGAGCGGGCCTACGCCGTGGGAGACGGCCCCCTGCGCGTCGTCGCGTACGACTTCGGCGTGAAGTCGACGATGCTCCGCCGGCTCGCAGGCTTTGCGTCCGTCGGCGTCGTGCCTGCGTCGACGCCAGCCGGCGAGGTGCTCGACCGTCGGCCGGACGGCGTGCTGCTGTCGAACGGGCCCGGTGACCCTGCCGCCCTCGGCCACCTCGTCGAGACGGTCAAGGGCCTGCTCGGCGACGTCCCCGTCTTCGGGATCTGCCTCGGTCACCAGCTGCTCGCCGCCGCGCTCGGCGCCCGGACCTACAAGCTCCGCTTCGGCCACCACGGCGCCAACCATCCCGTCCGGCGCGTCGCGACCGGGGCAGTCGAGATCACCAGTCAAAATCACGGCTACGCCGTCGACGCGGGATCCCTGGAGGGTGCCGACGTCAGCCACGTGAACTTGAACGACGGGGTCGTCGAGGGGATCGCCTGCCGCGACATCCCTGCGTTCTCCGTCCAGTACCACCCCGAGGCCGGCCCCGGCCCGCACGACGCGCAGTACCTGTTCGAGCAGTTCCGCCAGCTCATGGAGGCACACCGTTGACCCGCGCCCGACTTACGGCCCCACGGCGCGCGCAGCGCTGCGCGTCTCGAGCGGCCTGATGGGACGCCGCGAGGACCTCGAGGCGATCCTCGTCATCGGATCCGGGCCCATCGTCATCGGCCAGGCGTGCGAGTTCGACTACTCGGGCACCCAGGCGTGCCGGGTGCTGCGCGCGGAGGGCTACCGCGTCGTGCTCGCCAACTCGAACCCTGCGACGATCATGACGGACCCGGACCTCGCGGATCGCACGTACGTCGAGCCGCTCTCGCCCGACGTGCTCGCCGCGATCGTCGAGCGGGAGCGCCCTGACGCGATCCTCCCGACGATGGGTGGCCAGACGGCCCTCAACCTCGCGATGGCGCTCCACGACTCCGGCATCCTCGAAGACCTCGGGGTCGAGCTCATCGGGGCAAAGCCTGAGGCCATCGCGACCGCGGAGAACCGGGACAGGTTCAAGGACGCGATGACCGAGATCGGCCTCGCCGTGCCGGAGTCGGGGTTTGCCCACGACCTCGCCGAGGCGCTTGCGATCGGCGAGCAGATCGGCTTTCCGATCATGGTCCGTCCCTCCTACATCCTCGGTGGCGCAGGTACCGGCATCGCCGAGGATGCCCGCGCGTTGCGCAGGCTCGCCGAGGCGGGGCTCGCGGCGAGCCCGGTGTCGGAGATCCTCGTCGAGCGGTCGATCGCGGGCTGGAAAGAGTACGAGCTCGAGGTGATGCGAGACCGCGCGGACAACTGCGTCGTCGTCTGCTCGATCGAGAACTTCGACCCGATGGGCGTCCACACCGGGGACTCGATCACGGTGGCTCCTGCCCAGACGCTCGCCGACGTCGAGTACCAGGCGATGCGCGACGCGGCCTTCGCGTGCATCCGCCGCGTCGGCGTCGAGACCGGTGGTTCGAACATCCAGTTCGCAGTCGACCCGGCAACCGGCCGGCAGCTCGTCATCGAGATGAACCCGCGTGTCTCGCGCTCCTCGGCGCTCGCGTCGAAGGCCACCGGTTTCCCGATCGCGAAGATCGCGGCTCGGCTCGCCGTCGGCTACACCCTCGACGAGGTGCGCAACGACATCACCCAGGCCACCCCGGCGAGCTTCGAGCCGACGATCGACTACGTCGTGACGAAGGTCCCCCGGTGGGCATTCGAGAAGCTCCCCGGGACCTCGGACCGGCTCGGAACCCGCATGCAGTCGGTCGGCGAGGTCATGGCGATCGGACGGACGTTCCCCGAGTCGTTCCAGAAGGCGCTCCGCGGCCTCGAGCAGGGTCGCCTCGGTCTCAATTGCGACCCTGCGGAGACGGTGTTTGCAAAAGTCTCGTCGGACGACCTGCTCGCCGCAGCGACTGTCGCGACGCCGGAGCGGCCCTTCCAGGTGGAGGAGCTCCTGCGACGCGACGTCGGGGTCGAGACAGTCGCTGCGGCGACGGGGATCGACCCGTGGTTCCTCGACCGTGTCGACGAGATCGTCGCGGGACGGCGCGTGCTCGACGAGATCGCGAGCACCGCTACCGACGTCGGCGCGATCGGCGCGCCGGTGTGGCGGCGCCTCAAGCGGCTCGGGTTCTCCGACGCCCAGGTGGCCTGGCGGCTCGGCGTCGAGGAGGGCGCCGTGCGCGCCGCTCGCCTCGCCAGTGGCGTCGTCCCGACTTACAAGACCGTCGACACCTGCGCCGCCGAGTTCGCCGCCGAGACGCCCTACTACTACTCGACCTACGAGGACGAAGACGAGGTCCGACCGGCCAGCCGACCCCGGGTCGTGATCCTCGGCTCGGGTCCCAACCGTATCGGCCAGGGGATCGAGTTCGACTACTGCTGCGTGCACGCGAGCATGGCACTGCGCGACGCCGGCTACGAGACGGTGATGCTCAACTGCAATCCCGAGACCGTGTCGACCGACTACGACACCTCGGACCGGCTCTACTTCGAGCCCGTGACCGAGGAGGACGTCCTTTCTGTCATCGACGCCGAGGAGCGCGCCGGTGCAGGCGGCGTCGTCGGCGTCGTCGTCTCGCTCGGTGGGCAGACGCCGCTCAAGCTCGCGGACCGGCTCCCTCCGTCGCTCGTGCTTGGTACGAGCCCGGCGGCGATCGACCTCGCGGAGGACCGGGAGCGGTGGTCCGCTCTCTGCGCACGCCTCGAGATCCCGCAGCCTGCCGGCGGCACGGTACGCACCGTCGCCGAGGCCCGCGCCGTCGTCGAGCGGATCGGCTACCCCGCGCTTGTCCGTCCGAGCTACGTGCTCGGCGGGCGCGCGATGGAGATCGTCTACGACGACGAAGGCCTCGCGAGCGCAATGGCGGCCCTCGCAGGCTTCGCGAGCGCGGCTGCACCTGCCACTCGAGGCGATGCCGGTTCGCTCGGGCGCGAGGGAGGCCTCGCTGCCGAGCGACCTGTGCTCGTCGACCGCTTCCTCGAGGACGCGATCGAGGTCGACGTCGACGCGATCAGAGACCGGACCGGCGAGGTGCTGATCGGCGGCGTCATGGAGCACGTCGAGGAAGCCGGTGTCCACTCCGGCGACTCGGCCTGCGTCATCCCTCCACCGACGCTCGCCGCGGAGACGATCGCGGTGATCGAGGGCTACACGCGGGCGATCGCCGACGCGCTCGAGGTCCGCGGGCCGATCAACGTGCAGTACGCGGTGAAGAGCGGACAGGTCTTCGTCATCGAGGCGAACCCGCGAGCGAGCCGCACGCTGCCGTTCGTCGCGAAGGCGACGGGCGTGCCGCTCGCCAAGGTTGCGACGCGCGTCGTCGTCGGCGCGACCCTCGCCGAGCTGCGTGACGAGGGCCTGCTGTCAGCGGAGGACCGGCGCGACGTTCCGTACGTGAGCGTGAAGGAGGCGGTCCTTCCCTTCGACCGCTTCCCCGACGTCGACGCGCTCCTCGGACCCGAGATGCGCTCGACGGGCGAGGTCATGGGCATCGCCTCGACCTACGGCCTCGCCTTCGCGAAGAGCCAGATCGCGGCGGGCAACCGACTGCCGGAGTCCGGAGCCGTCTTCTTCTCCCTCGCGGACCGTGACAAGCACGGCGGCCTCGCCGTCGCGCGGTCCTTCGTCGGGCTCGGCTTCACGATCGCCGCCACCGAGGGGACTGCGGCGTTCCTCGCGCAGCACGCCGTGCCGGTCGCAACGCGCGTGGCCAAGGTCGGCGACCGCCAGGCCGGCGCGTCGGATCCGGGCATGGTCGACGCGGTCGAGCTCATCGCCAGCGGCGAGATCCGGCTCGTCGTCAACACCCCGCGTGGGCGGGGACCGCGCGCCGACGGGGCGCACATCCGTCGTGCGGCCTCGGCGCACCGGGTGCCGATCGTGACGACCGTCGCTGCTGCCCGGGCGGCGGCGGCGGGCATCGCCGACTGGGCGCGCCTCGGCCTCTCGGTGCGAAGCCTCCAGGAGCACCACGCGGACGCCCGTGCCGGCACCGCTCGTTCCGGTGCCGAGCATGTCGGGGGAGTCGCTCCCGGCGACGGTGGTGCCGTCAGTCCGTGAGGTCGCCGCGACGAGCCGCCGGGTCAGTGCCACCTGCGGGGTTGGCAGTCGACGTCGGCTCGGTCCGGCTCCGCAATCCGGTCATGACGGCGGCGGGGACTGCAGGGCACGGCGCGGAGCTCGGCGCCTACGTCGACCTCGCGTCTCTCGGCGCTGTCGTCGTCAAGTCCCTGTCCCCGATGCCGTGGCCGGGAAATCCGGCCCCGCGCGTCCGGCCCGTCGCGGGTGGGATGCTCAACAGCGTCGGCCTCCAAGGACCGGGCGTCGCGCGCTGGCTCGCGGAGGATCTCCCCGCGCTCGAGGCCACCGGAGCGACGGTCGTGGCGAGCATCTGGGGCCGGACGGTCGAGGAGTACGCCCGAGCCGGCGAGATGCTCGCCGCGGCGCCGGCGTGCGTCGTCGCGGTCGAGGTGAACGTCTCGTGCCCGAACACCGAAGACGGGGACCACATGTTCGCCCACTCGCCGTCTGCGACGGCCGCCGTGCTTGCCGCGTCGGCCTCGTGCGAACGACCGCTGTGGGCGAAGCTGTCGCCCAACACGCCGGAGCTCGTCGCCGTCGCAGGGGCAGCCCTCGATGCAGGGGCGGAGGCGCTCACTCTCGTCAACACCTTGACCGGGCTCGCGATCGACCTCCGGACGCGCCGACCCGCTCTCGGGGCGGGACGGGGTGGGCTCTCGGGCCCGGCCCTGCACCCGGTCGCTGTCCGGGCCGTCTACGAGTGCCGGTCCGCGTACCCGAGCTGCGCGATCGTCGGCGTCGGTGGCGTGAGCGGTGCACTCGACGCCGTCGAGCTGATCATGGCCGGAGCGAGCGCGATCCAGGTCGGGACGGCGACGTTGGCCGACCCGCGGGCCCCCGCTCGCGTGCTCGCGGACCTCGTCCACTGGTGCGAGCTGAACGGCGTGACAGACATCGCGGGGCTGACAGGGTGCGCGCAGCGCACGGATGCCGAGGGCGGGCGCGGAGACCGCACGTGCCCGGAAGGGCCGAGGTGATGTGAACAGGACGCGAACATAGACGACCTGCCACGGTCTCGGCTTCGCGTTTCGTCACCCAACCGATACACTGCGTCCTGCTCGCTCGGCTGCAACCTTGCTCCGGGGAGCGCGACCGAACGTGAGTCCGGGCAGCACACGCCGGAGTCAGGAGCAGATATGAGCAGGATCGACAAGGGGCGTAGCCTCGACAAGGGGCGGAGCATCGTTCGCACCGGGGTGGCGGTCGTCGCGGCTGGCTCGCTCGGCCTCGGAGCGACGGCTGTCGGCTCTGCCGCAGCGTCCAAGCCGGCGAGTGCCACACAGGCCCGACAGGCCCACAAGGTCCAGGGGCACAAGGTCAAGGGTGGCACGGCGTACTTCGCCGAGCAGGCAGGTGCTCCGCCCAACTACATCTTCCCCTTCGAAGGTGGCCAGTTCGACAGCATCAACAACGTCTCGCAGTTCCAGTACCTCATGTACCGGCCGCTGTACTGGTTCGGCAAGGGCACGTCGCCCCAGCTGAACCCCGCCCTCTCCATCGCGAAGCAGCCCGTCTACAGCCACGGGAACACCGTCGTGAGCTTCGCGCTCAACCACTACAAGTGGTCGGACGGCGAGACCGTGAGCGCGCAGGACGTCGTGTTCTTCATGAACATGTTGAAGGTGGAGAAGCTCGTCTACGACGCCTACTCCGCGGGGTCGATCCCTGACGACATCAAGTCGATCACGACGTCCGGCGACAGCGTGACGATCACCCTCACGAGCCCGGTCAACCCCTACTGGTTCACCGAGAACGAGCTCGGTCAGATCACCCCGATGCCGATGGCGTGGGACGTCACCGGTACTGGCCAGAAGCGGGGGTCAGCGGCTTGTGGCACGGCCTCCTACCAGGCCGTGGTCGTGAGGACCGTGAGCGGCGCATCCCCGTCGGACACGCCTGTGTCGGCAGCGGCGAAGTCGTGCGCGGCCGTCTACACCTTCATGTCGAAGGAGTCCGGCTACGACCCGACCAACCCGAAGGCGCCCAACAACGCGCTGAGCACGTACGCGACCAACCCGCTCTGGCAGGTCGTCGACGGCCCGTGGCACCTCGCCTCGTTCACCTCGACCGGCTACGTCGCGATGAAGCCGAACCCCGACTACTCCGGACCGGTGAAGCCGACGCTCGCAGAGTTCGTCGAGCTTCCCTACACGTCGGCGTCGTCGGAGTTCAACGCTCTCGTGGCAGGCAAGGTCAGCGTCGGGTTCCTGCCCCCTGAGGACGTCACGGCGACGGCACCGAACCCGACGACGCCCGGGCCCAACAATCCGCGTCTCGGGAACTTCAACATCGCGCCGTGGTACCCGTGGGGGATCAACTACTTCCCGTACAACTTCAACTCGACGGGTGACGGTGGGCAGGCAGGCAAGATCTTCCGTCAGCTCTACTTCCGCCAGGCCTTCCAGACCCTCATCGACCAGCCGCTCTACATCAAGAAGCTGTTCCACAACTACGCGGTGCCGACTTACGGCCCCGTGCCGGTGCTCCCGAAGAACAGCTTCACGACGAGCTACGAAGAGACGAACCACTTCCCCTACAACGTGAAGAAGGCGATCTCGCTGCTCAAGTCCAACGGCTGGAAGGTGGTCCCGGGCGGCGTCGACTCCTGCCAGGACGCAGCCAAGTGCGGCGTCCCGAAGGGCACGAAGCTCGAGTTCACCATCCAGTACTCGATCCCGACGGCGACGCAGACCGACGAGATGGAGGCCCAGCAGGCCTCGTGGGCACAGGCAGGGATCAAGGTCACCCTCACGACGGCGACGTTCAACACGGTGATCGCGAACGCGACGGCATGCGCGACGGGTTGCAGCTGGGAGATGGAGGACTGGGCCGGCGGCTGGACGTACTCGCCGGACTACTACCCGAGCGGCGAGGTGCTGTTCAAGACAGGTGCCGTCTCGAACTACGGCTCGTACTCCAACGCCGAGAACGACAAGCTCGTCAACGAGACGGACTTCGGCACAGCGACGCTTGCGAACTGGGAGAACTTCCTCGCCACGAACCTCCCGGTCGTGTTCCAGCCGGAGGAGGCGTTCTACATCACCGAGGTCCAGAAGAACCTCCACGGCGTGACGCCGCAGAACCCCCTGCTCAGCATCAACCCGGAGAACTGGTACTTCACCAAGTGAGGTGACCGCGTCCGGGCGCTGGAAAGGCGCACGGCACCACCTCTGGCTCCGTGCCCGGTCGAGGAGACCGGGTCCGGAGCCGGAGGTGGTCGGGCACTAGGGTGAGCGGAGGCGAAGTCGTGGTCGACCGGGAACTGTGGGGGAGAGCCTGAGATGCTGGGGTACTTCGTCCGGCGTGTCGGTCAGGCCGTCGTCGTCGTCATCGGCGTGACGCTCCTCATCTTCCTTCTCTCCCACGTCATACCCGGCGGACCTGCACGCGCAGCGATCGGGCCGCGCGCCACGCCCGCGCAGATCCAGCAGTTCAACCGCATCAACGGCTACGACCTGCCGATCTGGGACCAGTACTACCAGTACCTGCGCGGTCTGGTCCTCCACTTCAACCTGGGCTACTCGTACAAGTACAACCAGAGCGTCTCGTCGCTCATCGGCGAGCGGCTCCCGAAGACGCTCGTCCTCGTCGGGATCTCGACGGTCTTCGCACTGATCGTCGCCGTGCCGCTCGGCATCGTCCAGGTCGTGCGGCGGAACAAGCCGGTCGACTACACCTTGACGGGGCTTTCCTTCATCTTCTACGCGATGCCGCCGTTCCTGCTCGGCACGTTGCTCATCCTCTACTTCGCGATCGACACCCACCTGTTCTCCGAGGAGGCGCCGCAAGGCGCGAGCATCGGCAGCATCTTGTCGGACCCCCGTGGTCTCGTCCTCCCCGTGCTGACGCTGTCTGCCGTCACGATCGCGTCGTTCAGCAGGTACATGCGCTCGTCCATGATGGAGGCGATGACCGAGGACTACATCCGCACGGCGCGGGCGAAGGGCTCGGGATCGCGGCGTGTGCTGTTCCGGCATGCGCTGCGCAACGCGCTCATCCCGATCATCACGCTGCTCGGGCTCGCCCTGCCCAACATCGTGAGCGGAGCGATCCTCACCGAGACGGTGTTCAACTTCCCCGGCATGGGGCTGCTCACGGTGACCGCGGCACAGGACACCGACGTCCCTCTCCTGCTCGGCACCACGTTCGTCGCGACGCTCGCGACCGTCGTCGGGTCGCTCATCGCGGACTTCCTCTACGCCGTCGTCGATCCCCGGGTGCGCTATGGCTCCCGCTGAGCAGAGCAGGATCACACCATGACGCTCGTCCCTGGAGAGATCCCGATCAACGAGGTCTCGTCGATGCGCGAGGAGGGGCCACCGGGGCTCACCCTTGGTGACGAGACGGCGCCCGGCGGCGGCTCGGTGTCCTCGAGTGGCGGGCTCGGCAGGCAGTTCCTGCGCGTCTTCGCCGAGAGCAAGCTGGCGGTCGTCGGTGCGGTCGTGATCGTGCTGATGATCCTGTTTTGCTTCGTCGGACCGGTCTTCTACCACACCAACCAGACGAGCGCCCAGTCTGCCCTGCTCAACTCCACGCAAAACTCCCCACCGAGCGCGACGAACCCGCTCGGGACCGACGGGTCGGGCTTCGACATCCTCGGGCGCGTCATGTACGGCGGCCAGACGTCGCTCGAGGTCGGCTTTGCTGCCGCGGGGATCGCCACCGGGCTCGGGGTCGTCTGGGGTGCTGTCGCCGGCTTCTTCGGCGGCTGGGTCGATGCGCTGATGATGCGCATCGTCGACGTGCTGCTGTCGGTGCCGATCCTGTTCCTGCTCATCGTCCTCGCCGTGATCTTCCAGCCGTCCCTCGGACTGCTCATGCTCGTCATCGGTTTCACGGCATGGCTCGTCCCAGCGCGTCTCGTACGCGGCGAGACCCTGACGTTGCGCGTCCGCGAGTACGTGCAGGCGGTGCGGGTGATGGGTGGCTCGGGGCGCAGGATCGTGCTCCGCCACATCATCCCCAACACTGTCGGCACGATCGTCGTCAACGCCACGTTCCAGGTTGCGGACGCGATCTTGTTCTTGGCGGCGCTCGGGTTCATCGGTCTCGGCGTGCCTGCCCCGAGGACGGACTGGGGCTCGATGCTCTCGAACGGCGTCAACTACGCGCTCGACGGCTACTGGTGGGAGATCTACCCCGTCGCGGTCGCTTTCGTCCTCGTCGTCGTCTCGATCAACTTCGTCGGCGACGCGCTGCGCGACGCCCTCGAGATCCGGCTCCAGCGCCGCTGATCCTCTCCAGCGCCATCGGCGTGGGCCGGAGCGGCCCCGGCTCGAGCTCGACGAGCCCCGCCGGTGCCGCGCGTCAGCTCCTGAGCGCGTCAGCTCCTGAGCGCGTCAGCTCGCCGACGTGGAGATCTCGACAGGCTCGTCGATCGGGGTCTGCAGGGGGAAGTGGCACGCTGCGCCGTGTCCGGAGCCGAAGGACTGCATCGGTGGCTCCTTCTCCGCACAGATCTGCTGGGCGAGCGGGCAGCGGGTGCGGAACCGGCAGCCGCTCGGCGGGTCGATTGCCGACGGCAGCTCGCCGCGCACCGCCTGGCCGCGACGGCCGTGCGCGACTGCCGGGTCGGGCACGGGGATCGTGTCGATCAGGCCCTGGGTGTAGGGGTGCGCAGCCCGCCTGTAGACGTCGTCCGCAGGCCCGACCTCGACGAGCTTGCCGAGGTACATGACGCCGATCCGGGTCGCGAGATAGCGGACGACAGCGAGGTCGTGCGAGATCACGATGTACGCGAGGTTGTGCTCGCGCTGCAAGCTCCGCATGAGGTTCAGGATCTGCGCCTGGATCGAGACGTCGAGCGCGGACACGGGCTCGTCGGCGACGATGAGGCGCGGCTGGAGCGCGAGGGCGCGGGCGAAGCCGATCCGCTGGCGTTGGCCGCCGGAGAACTCGTGCGGGTAGAGCTCTGTCGCACGGCGAGGCAAGCCGACCTCGTCGAGGAGTTGCTCGACTCGCTTGCGCCGTTCGCTCCGGTTGCCGATCTTCTGGACGACGAGGGGCTCCTCGACGATCGAGCCAACCCGCATCCGCGGGTCCAGCGAGGAGTACGGGTCCTGGAACATGAGCTGCAGGTCGCGTCTGCGGCTCCGTAACGGCGCGCCTTTCAGGCTCGCCAGGTCTTCCCCGGCGAAGCGGATCGCTCCGCTCGTCGGCCGTTCGAGGGCCACGACGAGGCGCCCGATCGTGGTCTTCCCGCAGCCGGACTCCCCGACGAGGCCGAACGTCTCGCCCTCGCGCACGGCGAACGAGACGTCGGAGACCGCGTGGACCGACCCGCGCTGGCGGGTGAAGATCGCGCCCGAGCTCACCGGGTACTCCTTCACGACGTGGTCGAGCTCGACGAGGATGCCGGTCGAGCCCGTCTGTTCGTCGCCCACCCATTCGGCTGCGGCCGCCCGGGTGACGACGCCGGCCGCGTTCGCGAGCCCGACCGGATGGAAGCAGGCGTAGCGGTGGTCGGTGTCGGCACGTTCCCCCGCATCCGTGAGCGGTGGCTCGTCGCTTGCGCAGACGTCCGTCGCGTACCGGCAGCGAGCGCGGAACCGGCAGCCGGTCGGAGGGTGCGACAGGTCGGGCGGGAGTCCCGGGATGGAGAACAGCGGCCGCGACCGGTCCTGGTCGAGGCGGGGGATCGACTCGAACAGCGCCTCGGAGTAGGGGTGGCGCATCGAGGCGAACAACTGAGTGGTCGGCGCCGCTTCGATGATCTTGCCGGCGTACATGACCATGACGTGGCTCGTGCGAGCAGCGATCACGCCCATGTCGTGGGTGATGAGGATGACCGCCATCTTGAGCCGCTCGCGCAGCTCGTCGATGAGGTCGAGGATCTGCGCCTGGATCGTGACGTCGAGGGCCGTGGTCGGCTCGTCTGCGATGAGCAGCTTCGGCTCGCAGGCGAGTGCCATTGCGATCATCACACGTTGGCGCAGGCCACCCGACAGCTGGTGCGGGTAGTAGTCGAGCCGCTCGGCCGGACGGGGCATCCCGACGAGGTTGAGCACCTCGAGGGCGCGCTCGCGCGCCTCTTTCCTGCTGGCGCCGCGGTGCAGCACGACAGGCTCCGCGATCTGGCGGCCGATCGTCCAGGTGGGGTTGAGCGACGTCATCGGGTCCTGGAAGATCATGCCGACCTCGTTGCCACGGACCTTTTGCATGTCGCTCTCGCCGAGCGGGACGATGTCGCGCCCGAGCAGCTCGACGCGGCCGGCCGTCACGTGGCCCACGCTCGGCAGGAGCTTCATGATCGAGAGCCCCGCCGTCGACTTGCCGCAGCCCGACTCCCCGACGAGGCCGACGCACTCGCCCGCACCGACGGAGAACGAGATCCCGTCGACGGCGCGCACGTTCGCCTTGCGCAAGTGGAACTCGGTGCACAAGCCGTCCACCTCGAGGACCGGCGCGCGATCGTCGAGTGGGCTGCCGGCGCTTCGATCGGCCATGACGTGCGACCTCCCGGTCCGGGGCACGCGGTGGCCGCGTGCGTCCTGGTCAGGTACGTGACGCTAGCTCGAGTCGCGCCGGGGCAACATCCGTGGTGCACGGTGAGCTGCCGCGCTATCGTACCGCCTCATGCCTCAACCTCCCAGCCTCACACCAGAACAGCGGAAGGCCGCGCTCGAGAAGGCCGCCAAGGCTCGCAAGGAGCGCGCCGAGATCAAGGACCATTTGAAAGCGGGTCGCACGACCCTCGCAGCGCTGCTCGGCCAGGCCGACAAGGACGACGTCGTAGGCAAGATGAAGGTGCTCGCGGTGCTCGAGTCCCTCCCGGGCACCGGCAAGGTCAAGGCCCGGCGCCTCATGGAGCAGGTCGGCATCAGCGAGACCCGCCGTCTCCAGGGTCTCGGCGCGAAGCAGCGCGACTCCCTCCTCGAGGCGGTGGAGCGGCCCTGATCCTCGTCGTCTTCGGCCCCGGAGGCGTCGGGAAGGGGACGGTCAGTCGCAAGCTCGTCGAGCGAGACCCCTTGCTGTGGCTGTCGAGGTCGTGGACGACACGGCCCCGCCGTCCGGGCGAGAGCGAGGATGCCTACACCTTCGTCGACAAGGACACCTTTCTCGACCGGGTCGCCTCGGGTGGGTTCCTCGAATGGGCCACGGTTCTCGGCGAGCACTACGGTACGCCGACGCCCGACGCGCCCCCGGGCCACGACGTCGTGCTCGAGATCGACGTGCAAGGCGCCGAGCAGGTCATCGAGCACTGCACGGGCGTGGTGGCGGTGTTGCTCGTCCCGCCATCGTGGGTCGAGCTCGGTCAGCGCATGCGTGGGCGCGGCGACCGACCGGAGCACGTGGCGAGCCGCCTCGCTCTTGGCGAGCACGAGGTCGAGCGTGGCCGCGCGATCGCCGACGAGGTCGTGGTGAACGACGACCTGGACCGGGCTGTGGACGAGCTCGCGGCTATAGTTGCGCGTGCCCGTCGCGGGGTAGATGTGCGAGCGCGCCCGAAGGAGCAAGATGGCCGAGCCACGTAGCACGATGATCGATCCGCCGATCGAGAGCCTCCTCGACAAGGTGGACTCGAAGTTCACGCTCGTCACGCTCGCCTCGAAGAGGGCTCGCCAGATCAACTCGTACTTCAACCAGCTCGGCGAGGGTCTGGGCGCGATCGTGCCGCCCCAGGTTGCCTCCGTCGCTCGCAAGCCGTTGTCGATCGCTCTCGAGGAGATCGCAGCCGGCAAGGTCCGCTCGGGCGACCCCGTCGCCGACGGCGCAGGCGAGCAGGACGAGCGCGCGGTGGTCGAGGGTGCCGTCCTCGACGTCGTCGGCGGCGGGTCAGAGCTCGATGCTACAGACGCAGACGCGGCCGAGCCTGCTCCGAGCGACCCGGAGCAGTAGGGCGATCACAGACGGGACGGGCAGCGGCGCGTCCGAGCGCGCCTTGCTGCGTGGCGCGCGGGTCGTGCTGGGGGTCACGGGTGGTATCGCCGCCTACAAGGCCGTCGAGGTGCTGCGCCAGCTCGTCGACGCCGGTGCCCACGTCGTCCCGGTGCTGACGGAGGCCGCGACGCACTTTGTCGGGGTCGCGACGTTCTCGGCCCTCGCATCCGAGCCGTGCGAGACCGAGCTGTTCGCCGGTGCCTCGCCGATCCCGCACACGCGGCTCGGCCAGTCGGCCGACGTGGTCGTCGTAGCGCCCGCGACGGCGCGGGTCATCGGAGAGTACGCCGCAGGCATCTCCGCCGACCTGCTCGGTGCGACGCTGCTCGCGACGCGGGCACCGGTCGTGATCTGCCCGGCGATGCACACCGAGATGTGGGAGCACCCGGCCGTCCAGGCCAACGTCTCGACGCTACGGGCTCGTGGGGTCCACATCGTCGAGCCCGAGTCGGGGCGTCTCGCCGGTGGCGACAACGGCGCCGGGCGGCTCGCCGCGCCGGACCGCATCGTCGCCGCAGTCAATGCCGTGTTGGTCGGCTTGGCTCATGGCCCCGCCGCGACCCGAGCGACGACTGCGAGCAGGGACATGACAGGGCTCAGCGTCGTCGTCACGGCCGGTGGGACGCGCGAGCCGATCGACCCCGTGCGCTTCCTCGGCAATCGCTCCTCGGGCCGTCAGGGCCATGCCCTCGCAGAGGTCGCCGCCGAGCGCGGTGCCGAGGTCGTGCTCGTCACGGCGTCGGAGCTGCCGCCACCGGCAGGGGTCGAGACCGTAGCCGTCGAGACGGCGGCCGACCTGGCCGACGCGGTGCTGCGCCGGTCCGAGTCCGCGGACATCGTCGTCATGGCGGCTGCCGTCGCGGACTTCCGACCCGTCACGACGTCGCCGACGAAGATCCGCAAGAGCGATGGCGTGCCGGAGATCCGCTTGGCGCCGACGCTCGACGTGCTCGCAGAGCTCGGCCGGCGGCATCGTCCCGGCCAGGTCATCGTCGGCTTCGCAGCCGAGACGGACGAGGCGCTCGAGCGCGGTCGGGCAAAGCTCATGGCAAAAGGAGCGGACCTCGTCGTGGTCAACGACGTGACCGCGCCCGGAGCAGGCTTCGCCCACGAGACCAACGCCGTGACGCTGCTCTTTGCCTCCGGCGCGTCCATCGCGGTGCCGCTTTCTCCCAAGCGTACGATTGCCGTGGCGGTCCTCGACGCAGCGATGGCGCTCTGGCGCGAGAGCTCGTCGGGCCTGCCGCCGTCGACCTCCCCGGCGAGCACGTCGCCAACGCCGTCGTCGAGGCTGCCGTCAATGTCGTTGTCACATCCCTCTCCCCACGCCGGTGACCGTGACGCCGGAGACGACCAAGGAGCCCCCAGGTGAGCAGCTACACCTTTACGTCCGAGTCGGTCACCGAGGGGCATCCGGACAAGATGGCCGACCAGATCTCGGACGCGGTCCTCGACGCGATCCTGGGCGCGGACCCGACGGGCCGGGTGGCGTGCGAGACGCTGCTGACGACGGGCCTGGTCTGCGTCGCCGGCGAGATCTCGACGACGGCCTACGTCGACATCCCCCACATCGTGCGCTCGACGATCTGCGACATCGGCTACGACCGCGAGGAGTTCGGCTTCGACGGCAACACCTGCGGGGTGATCGTCTCGATCGGCGAGCAGTCGCCGGACATCGACCAGGGCGTGACGCACGCCCTCGAGGCGCGCAACGGCTCGTCCGGGGAGGACGTCCTCTCCGGGCAGGGCGCCGGCGACCAGGGGATGATGTTTGGCTTCGCGTGCGACGAGACGCCGGACCTGATGCCCTTGCCCATCTGGCTCGCGCACCGTCTCGCCCAACGCCTCTCCGAGGTCCGGCGCGCCGGCGTGCTGCCGTACCTGCGGCCCGACGGCAAGACCCAGGTCTCGATCCGCTACGTCGACGGCCAACCGGTCCAGCTCGACACCGTGCTCGTCTCGACGCAGCACAAGCCGGGGATCGACCTCGAGACCCTGCTGCTGCCCGACCTGGTCGACCACGTGATCCGTCCGCTGCTGCCGCCGGACCTCGACACACAGGGCCATCGCGTGCTCGCGAACCCGACGGGGCGCTTCGAGATCGGCGGCCCGCGCGCGGACGCCGGGCTGACAGGGCGCAAGATCATCGTCGACACCTACGGGGGCGCGGCTCGCCATGGCGGGGGCGCGTTCTCCGGCAAGGACCCCTCGAAGGTGGACCGCTCGGCGGCCTACGCAGCGCGGTGGGTCGCGAAGCACGTGGTCGCGTCCGGGGCCGCCCGCCGGTGCGAGATCCAGGTGGCCTATGCGATCGGGGTCGCACGGCCGGTGTCGCTCATGGTCGAGACTTTCGGTACCGAGGTGGTCGACCCGGCACGCATCGCCGCCGCAGTCGACGAGCTGTTCGACCTCCGACCGGCTGCGATCATCCGAGACCTGGACTTGCGCCGGCCCATCTACCGTCGGACTGCCGCCTACGGCCACTTCGGCCGAGCCGACAAGGAGTTCTCCTGGGAGGCGACACCCCGGGTCGACGACCTCCGCCGCGCGCTCCAGCTCTAGCGGAGCGGTGCCTGCGGACGGTTCGCCCGGCGTCGAGCCGCTGCGCATCGCTCGGGTCGTCCCCGACGTCACGGGCGTGGACCGGCAGTTCGACTACGCGATACCCGCTGGGCTCGTCGGCAGCCTGACCGTCGGGTCGCTCGTGCGCGTCACCCTCCGGGGGCGGCGCGTGCGTGGCTGGGTCGTCGAGACGCGCTCGGCGACGTCGACGACAGTCCCGCTGCGCGACGTCCTCGACGTCGTGTCCCTGGGACCGTCCGCGGAGGTCGTCGAGCTCGCCCGGTTCGCGGCATGGCGCTACGCGGGTCGGATGCGACCGCTTCTCGTCGCAGCGTCCGCAGCGCGGATCGTCCGCACGCTGCCGCCGGCCGGTCGGGGCATCGTGCCGTCCCGTCGTACGGCGGGAGTCGCCGGGACGTCGGAGGCGCACGTCGCCTCCCGCGCGACTGGCGCGACGGGCGACGCGGCTCTCGTCGAGGTCGCGGAGAGGGCGCTGCGAGCGCGACGGGCGGTGCTGCGGCTCCCGCCCTGCGCGTCGCGGCTCGACGCGGTCGTCGCCCTGCTCGACGCCGCAGCGGTCGAGGCCGACCGATCAGGCCGCGCGACGACGTCGTCGTCGAGGGGTGCCGACGGAGCGCCCCCGACGGAACGGCTCGGACAAGCTGGGCACACCGCGAGCGCGCTCGTGCTCGTCCCGGAGCGCCGTGACGCGGAGATCCTGACCCGGCGGCTCCGCCGGGTCGGCTACGACGTCGCCCTGCATCCCGACGACTGGGCCGCTGCGGCAGCGGGCGGCAGGGTGGTCGTCGGCACGCGCGCGGGGACCTTCGCGACCGTCGAGCACCTCGTCCTCGTCCTCGTGCTCGACGCACACGCCGAGTCCTACGTCGAGCAGCGCAGCCCGACGTGGGCCGCGCCGGTCGTCGTGGCCGAGCGGGCACGTCGAGCGGGCAGGTCGTGCGTGCTGATCACGCCCTGCCCGACCGTCGAGCATCTTGCGTGGGGCGAGCTGGTCGAGCTCCCGCGCGCCGTCGAGCGGGCGGGCTGGCCGCCGGTCGAGATCCTCGACCGGCGCGGGGAGGACCCGCGCTCTGGGCTCTTCTCCCCCCGGCTCGCTCCGGTGCTCGCCGCAGCGGTTGCTGGCTTTCCCGAGCTGCCGGCGGTCTGCGTGCTCAACCGGACCGGGAGGGTCCGCCTGCTCGCGTGCGGGTCGTGTGGCGAGCTCGCGCGGTGCCTGAGCTGCGGGGCGGCCCTCGTCCAGCGCCAGCGACCGGTGGACGGCGAGGAGTCGCGGCTCGACTGTCCGCGCTGCGGCGCCTCGCGCCCGGCTGCCTGCGAGGCGTGCGGATCGACGCGGCTCAAGCTGCTCCGAGCAGGAGTCGGGCTCGCGGCCGAGCAGCTGGCAGCGCTCACGGGCAAGGTCGTCGCCGAGGTGAGCGGGCGCGAGGGCGCCGATGTGGCGGCAAGTGGCGGCGTGCCCGATGCGCAGGTCCTCGTCGGCACCGAGGCCGTCCTCCATCGGCTGCGCGCGGCCTCGGTGGTCGTCTTCCTCGACATCGACCACGAGCTGCTCGCTCCCCGCTACCGGGCCGGCGAGCAGACTCTCGCCCTCGTGGCGCGTGCTGCTCGGCTCGTCGGTGGCGTCGGACGGTCGCCGACGGGCCTACGCCCTCGTGTCGTCGTCCAGACGCGCCTTCCCGACCACGAGGTCCTTCTCGCCGCGGCGCGGGCCGACCCGGGCATCCTCGCGTCCGCCGAGGCCGTCCGACGCCGAGAGCGCGGCCTGCCCCCGGCCAGAGCGCTCGCGTCGGTCTCGGGGCCGGGAGCTGCGGAGCTGGCCGACGCGCTGACCGGCCTCGCCGAGGTCGCGCGGCTCGACGCGGGTCGGTACCTGGCGCGCGCCGCGAGCTCCGAGGCCCTGGCGAACGCGTTCGCCGCGACGGGGCTCGTCGGCTCGCGCACCCGGATAGCCGTCGACCCCGTCGACGCCTGAGAGACGACGACCTGCTAATGTCGTCCAGTCGGCTCCGGCCGACCCGACTGTGGCAGCCGCCCGGCCGGACCCGCGTCCTCCTGGTGGCTGGGCATCTGCCCGGACACCTGGCGCACGAGATCAGTGAAGGTCTGCACCGCGCATGCCCGACAAGACGGCGACGATCGCCCAGCACCGCCTCCACGAGACGGACACCGGCTCTCCGGAGGTCCAGATTGCCATCCTCACGGAGCGGATCAACCACCTGACCGAGCACTTGCGCTCGCACAAGGGCGACCACCACACCCGCCGTGGGTTGATGAAGCTCATCGGCCACCGCCGCCGCCTGCTCGACTACGTACGAGGAAATGACGTCGAGCGCTACCGAGGGATCATCGCGCGGCTCGGCATTCGCCGGTAGCGGAGCACGCCGCTCGCTCAGGCCTCCGGGTCCTCTGCGGGTTGGAGGACCGCCGGGCCGTGGGAGCTGCCCGGTCGCACATAGGGCAGCGCCGGGCCACCCGGAGTCCGACCAAGCGCAGCCCGCCGACATCCATGCAGCGCCCGCGGGCGCCAGCTGCCAGTCGCCGGGTCCTCGGCCAGCTCGGGTGCCCGACCACTGGGAACTGGCCGGTGCGGGTGCCAACGAGCACCTAGGAGCGACATGGCGGATGCCATCACCGTGTCGGCACCCATCAGTGGGACCGACCGTACCCTCTCGTTCGAGACAGGGAAGCTAGCAGGACAGGCCGACGGCGCAGTCGTCGCGCGCATCGGCGACACGATGGTCCTCGTGACCGCGACGGCGGCCCGGCGGGTCCGCGAGGGCCAGGACTTCTTCCCCCTCACGGTCGACGTCGAGGAGCGGATGTACGCGGCCGGCAAGGTGCCCGGCTCGTTCTTCCGGCGAGAGGGGCGAGCGACAGACCAGGCGATCCTCATCGACCGCCTCATCGACCGCCCTCTTCGGCCGTCGTTCCCCGAGGGCTTCCGCGCCGAGGTCCACGTCGTCGCGACGGTCTTCGGCGCCGACCAGCAGAACCCGCACGACGTCGTCGCGATCAACGGGGCGTCGGCCGCGCTCATGATCTCGGGCATCCCCTTCGAGGGCCCGATCGGGGCAGTGCGCGTCGCGTACTCGACCGACGGACACTGGCTCCCGCACCCCACGTACCAAGATGGTGACGCCTCGACCTTCGAGCTGGTCGTCGCCGGACGCGCCCTGTCGGACGAGCCGGACGCCGAGATCGCGATCATGATGGTCGAGGCCGGTGGGACCGAGCGTGCCGTCGACTACTACGAGGCCGGTGCTCCGAAGGTGACCGAGGAGGTCGTCGCCGAGGGCATCGAGGCGTCGAAGACCTGGATTCGCGAGGCGATCACCCTCCAGCGCGAGCTTGTCGCCGCCGCAGGGCGGAAGCCGACGATCCCCTACGAGCTCTTCGTCGACTACGAGCCGGACGTCTACGAGCGCGTCGTCGCCGTCGGCGGCGAGTCGCTCGCCGCGGCGAACCTCATCACGACCAAGGCGGAGAGGGGAGCGGCTCTCGACGCGGCGGGTGCCGAGATCCTCGGCGTGCTCGCGGAAGAGCTCGCGGGACGCGAGCGCGAGGTGAAGGCGGCGATCCGCTCCTACACCAAGACCCTCGTGCGCAAGCGGATCGTCGAGGAGGGCATCCGGATCGACGGCCGTGGCACGACCGACATCCGCCCGCTCTCGGCAGAGATCGGCCTCATCCCGACGGCTCACGGGTCGGGCTTGTTCCAGCGGGGCGACACTCAGGTCCTCAACGTCACGACACTCGGCATGCCCCGGATGAACCAGCTCCTCGACACGATCGGGATCGACGACACCAAGCGCTACATGCACCACTACAACTTCCCGCCGTTCTCCACCGGCGAGACCGGCTTCATGCGTGGCCCGAAGCGACGCGAGATCGGCCATGGCATCCTCGCGGAGCGGGCCCTGCTGCCCGTCGTCCCGCACGAGGAGGAGTTCCCGTACACGATCCGCCTCGTGTCGGAGGTCCTCTCGTCCAACGGGTCGACCTCGATGGCATCGGTCTGCGGCTCGACGCTGTCGCTCATGGACGCAGGCGTCCCGATCAAGGCTCCGGTCGGCGGCATCGCGATGGGGCTCGTCTACGCGGAGGGCAAGTACACGACTCTCACCGACATCCTCGGTGCCGAGGACGCCTTCGGCGACATGGACTTCAAGGTGGCCGGGACGCGTGACTTCGTCACGGCGCTCCAGCTCGACACGAAGATCGACGGTCTGCCCGCGGACGTCCTCGCCCAGGCGTTGCGTCAGGCTCGCGAGGCCCGGCTCGTCATCCTCGACGTCATCGCGAAGGCGATCGCCGAGCCTGCGGACGCCGTGAAGTCGCACGCGCCGAAGATCGTGAGCTTCGAGATCCCGATGGACAAGATCGGCGAAGTGATCGGGCCGAAGGGCAAGGTCATCAACGCGCTCCAGCAGGAGACCGGAGCGGATATCGCAGTCGACGACGACGGATCGGTCGGGCGCGTGACGATCGGGGCGAAGGAGTCCGTGGCGGTCGACGAGGCCCGCCGCCGGATCGAGCTCATCCTCGACCCCCCGACGGCCGAGGTCGACAAGGTCTACGACGGCAAGGTCGTCAACATCACGAAGTTCGGCGCCTTCGTCAACATCCTCCCCGGTCGGGACGGTCTGCTGCACATCTCCCGGCTCGGTGCCGGCAAGAGGGTCGAGCGGGTCGAGGACGTCGTCGAGCTCGGTCAGGACGTCAAGGTCGTCGTCGACGACATTGACCCGCAGGGCAAGATCTCGCTCTCGCTCGTCGGGGAGGACGGCGAGCGCCTCGGCGGGAGCAAGGCCGACGCGCCACGCGGTGGATCGTCGCCCGCGCGCGAGAGTGCCACCGATGCGGGTGCAGCGCCCGAGACGTCGGCTCCTCGCCGTGCCTCGTTCGAGGACGAGTTCGCGGTGGAGATCGAGCGGGACTTCGGCAACCTCGGCCCCGCCGACATCGCCGCGCCGCCTGGGCCACGCTCCGAGCGTGGTCCGCGCCGCCGCAGCGGTCCGCGGCGCTGAGCAAAGCGAGCGTGGCGCGATGCCAGGAGAGCCGGTGCAGTCGATGATCGAGGTGGCGACGCTCGACTGCGGGATACGTCTCGTGACCGAGCAGATGCCCGGAGTGCGGTCGGTCTGCACCGGCTTCTGGGTCGGCACCGGCTCGCGCGACGAGACCGGGCCGCAGGTCGGGATCTCGCATTTCCTCGAGCACTTGCTGTTCAAGGGGACGCCGACCCGCTCGGCACGCTCGATCGCCGAGGACGTGGACGCGGTCGGTGGGGACATGAACGCCTTCACGACGAAGGAGTACACGACCTTCTACGTTCGCACGCTGGCCGACCACCTCGACCTCGGGCTCGACATCCTCTCGGACATCTTGTGGAGCCCTGCGCTACGGCCCGACGAGGTCGACGCGGAGCGCCAGGTCATCCTCGAGGAGGTGCTCATGCACCTCGACGAGCCGGCAGACGTCGTGCAGGAACGCTTCGCGGACGCGCTCTTCCCGGGCCATCCGCTCGGGCGCGAGGTGCTGGGTCTGCCGGAGGTGATCGCCAACGTGAGCGTCCCGGAGATCCGGTCGTTCTTCACGGAGCACTACCGGCCGGGCAACGTCGTCGTCGCCGTCGCGGGCGACGTCGAGCACGGTCGCATCGCTGACGGCATCGAGCGACGGTTCGCGGGCTCCGCGGCGGGAAGCCCACCGGTGCGGACCCCGCCGGGCGACGAGGTTCGGGCGCTCGACGTGACCTCCCGCGACACCGAGCAGGCGCATCTTGTCGTGGGCGTGCGGGGGCCGGAACGACGCTCTCCCGACCGTTTCGCCCTGTCGCTGCTCAACCACAGCCTCGGGGGAGGGATCTCTTCGCGCCTGTTCCAGAAGATCCGCGAGGAGCGCGGCCTCGCGTACTCGGTCGTCTCCGATCGGGTCGCCTACTCCGACACGGGTGCGTTGGCGGTGTCGGTCGGCACGGCGCCGGAGAGGACGAAAGAGGTCCTGCGCCTCGTGCTCGACGAGATCGAGGACCTCGCTGCCAGCGGGGTCACGAAGGAAGAGCTCGAGCTCGCGAAGGGTCACCTGCGGGCCGACACGGTCCTCAGCCTCGAGGAGTCCGGCTCGCGCATGTCGCGGATCGGCGCGAGCCTGCTGCTCCACGGCGAGGTGCCGAGCATCGAGGAGATCACGGCGAAGATCGACGCCGTCACGCTCGACGAGGTGGCCGACGTCGCCGCCCGCGTCCTCGGGGGTCAGCGCGTGCTCGCCGCCGTCGGTCCGTTCACGCCGGACGAGTTCTCGTCCGAGCTCGCCTGACCGGACGAGAGACCAGGTCCGCACTGGTGACGACGAGGGTCGCCGTGCTCGGTGCTGCCGGGCGCATGGGGCGGACGGTCTGCGCCGCGGTCGCAACCAGCGCCGATCTCGAGCTCGTCGGGGCCGTCGACCCGACTGCTGCTGGCGAGCATCTCGCGAGCGTGGAGCCGTCGCTCGCGCGCTCGGGTCGCGCCGGCGGCCAGGGTCCTGCCGGCTCCCTCGAGCTCGCGCGCAGCGTCGAGGATCTCGTCGAGGTCCAGCCCGACGTCGTCGTCGACTTCACGAACGCGACAGCCGCCGTGCCCGCCCTGCTCTGGTGCGCGGCAAACGGGGTCCACGCCGTGTCGGGCACGACCGGCATCCCGAGCGGCGAGCTCGAGCAGCTCGCTGCGGCCTTCGGTGGAGCCGGCACGCCCAACTGCGTGATCGCGCCCAATTTCGCGATCACGGCCGTCCTGCTTCTCTGTCTGGCCGAGATCGCGGCGGCCCATCTCGACTCGGCAGAGATCGTCGAGCTACACCACGACGCGAAGCTCGACGCTCCGTCGGGGACAGCGCTCGAGACGGCCCGTCGTATCGCTGCAGCGCGCGCCGCTGCGGGCCTCGGGCGGCCGGCCGAACCGACGGTCAACGAGGTGCTCTCCGGCGCGCGCGGTGGGGTCGGCGCCGGTGGCATCCACGTCCACGCGATCCGGCTCCCTGGTCTCGTCGCGCACGAGGAAGTGATCTTCGGCGCTCCGGGCCAGACGCTCACCATCCGTCAGGACTCCTACGACCGGTCCTCGTTCATGCCGGGCGTCCTCGCCGCGGTGCGCGCCGTCGCGTCGCTCGACGGGTTGACGATCGGCCTCGAGCGCGTCCTCGGCCTGTGAGGCGCATCGGCCCCGCCTCGACGGGCTGCGGGAGCCCGGTTCGAGGCGGGGCCGAGGTGTCGGTCAGGACTTGACGAAGTCGAGTCCGTGCGCGGCCGAGACGGGAGCGGCTCCAGACAGCGAGCCAAAGGCGAGCGGTACCGGGTAGCGCCCGAGGACGAAGTTCAAGACGGCCACATGCTGCATCTCGACCGGCTGGATCGACGCCGCGATCGCGACAGCCGCCGGCGTCGAGAGGGCCTTGATCGCCTCGAGGTAGGTCGCTGCGGCGACGCCTTCGAGGGTAAGGGCAAGCTCGGCGACACCGGCCACGTCGGCCACCTTGGCGAAGTCCTTGTCGACGATGCTCGCATACAAAGGGTTCGACGCAGTGATCGGCTTGTACTTCGCGCTGACGAGCACGGAGTTCCACGCGGCGGCGTGGTCCTTGTGCTGGGCCATAGCGACCGTCGCGAAGTTGCCGATCGCGGCGGGCACGGGGCCGAGCTTGTGTGCGCTCGCGGCTTTCAGGGCTGCGCCGTAGGTCGCGACGGCCAGGTTCTCAAGGCTCGCCGCCAGGCCGGCTACGACGACGTCGAGCGGGACGTCGCTCCCCATCGCAGGCAGCCCGGCTCGTGCCGCTGCCAGAGCCCCACCTGGCCGCGTGGCAGCGGCAGCGGGCAGTGCGGCGAGCGCAACGCCACCTGCGATCATCGCCCCCGCGGTCGCGAGGAAGCCACGGCGGCTCAGCGCGCGACGGGTCGACTCTCCCTCGAGCTCCTCCCATTCGGCGATGCTGGCACGCATCTGCGGGAAGGTGTCGTGGTGCGCGTCGACCATGTCGTTCGTCAGCGAGCGCAGCTCGGACTCGCTTATCGCCATGTCGGGCGCTCCGCCACGGTCGACGCCACGCCCGGCGTCGTCGCGGGTGTCTGCGTTCTCTGGGTAGGTCATCAGCGGACAGCTCCTTCGGTCGCGGGGCGGGCTGCGGTGGTCGAGTAGAAGGCGTTCGGGAAGCCGACGCTGCCGGCGGCGGCCGGGAGCTTCGCGATCGGCGGCGGGAGGGTGATGTCGGCACCGAGGCCGCCGGCGAGCAGCGCCCGTACGGCGAGGAGGATCGCGACGTGCTGGGCCTCGACGCCCATGATGCTCGCCGTCAGGTCCTTCGCGTTCAGGTCCTTGAGCACGCCAGCGTCCTTGACGTAGGTCTCCGCCGCTCCGTTCTCGAGGGTGATCGCGAGGTCGACGACCTTCGCGGGGTTCGTGAGGGTCGGCTTGGCCTTGTCGACGACCTGGAGCAGGACCGGGTCCGGCTTGGTCTGCGGCTTGCCACCGAGGGCGCGGATCGAGGCGTTGAACGCTGCCGCGTGCTCGATGTGCTGCTGGCGCGTCTTGGTCACGAACGTCTTGACAACAGGGTTCGCCGAGGCGCCGCCGATGAACGGAAGGGTGAGCGCCACGCCGTAGGTCGCGACGGCGAGGTTCTCGATCGCCGCGGCCGTCTGGAGGATCTGGACGTCACCTGGCGCGGCGGCGAAGGCGCTCGTCTGGCTGAGGGCGAGGATGGCCGCACCAAGGCCGACGGCCGCGCCGGCACCGGCGAGACCTTGCCGGAGGGCGGCGCTACGTCGCGTGCTGAACTCCTCAACCTCCTCCTGGTCGATCTCCCCGCGTGCCCGGCGTTCGCGACCGACCTCGACGACCTCGTGGAGGCTCGCCCGGCTCGCCCGCATGGCGTCCGCTTGGATGTCGTCGGACTGCTCGATGAGCTGTCCGAGACCGTGCTCGTCGTGGTCCATCTGCGTCTCCCTCTCTCGGTGCGTGACGCGAGTGCTTCGGAGCACGGCACCACCTTGGATGACGGGAATGCGACCGAGGTGCACGATCAAGGCCTGCGCAGGCGTGCTGGTAGCGTCTGGACGTGGACAGCACCGTCTCGAGCCAAGCTCTCCCGACCCCACCTTTCGGTCGCACCGTGACGGCGATGGTCACGCCCTTCACGGCCTCCGGGACGGTCGACCTCGGCGGAGCGGAGCGGCTCGCGGCCTTCCTCGTCGAACAGGGCAACGACGGTCTCGTGCTCACCGGGTCGACCGGCGAGGCGTCGACGCTGACCGACGACGAGCGTGTGGAGCTGTGGCGTGCCGTCGTCGGTGCCGTCGACGTCCCCGTGGTCGCAGGGGCGACGTCGAACGACACGGCGCACTCTGTCGAGCTGGTCCGACGGGCCGAGACGGCCGGTGTCGCGGGGATCCTCGCGGTCACGCCGTACTACAGCCGTCCCTCGCAGGCAGGAATCGAAGCGCACTTCCGGGCGGTCGCAGCGGCCACATCGCTGCCCGTCGTCCTCTACGACATCCCCGTCCGCACGGGTCGCAAGATCAGTCGCGCGACTCTGTTGCGACTGGCAGACGAGGTGCCGAACGTCGTCGCGCTGAAGGACGCATCCGGCGACCCCGCCGGCACGGCACGACTGCTTGCCGACGCACCCGACGGCTTTTGTTGCTACGCAGGCGACGACGCGTTGACCTTGCCGCTGCTCGCGATCGGTGCTGTCGGCCTCATCGGCGTCGCGACCCACTGGTGCGCGCCCGAATGCGGCGAGATGATCCAGCGCTTCCTTGCCGGGGACGTCGTCGGGGCGCGCAAGATCAACGCCGCCCTGCTCGAGAGCTTCGCGTTCGAGACCGGTGACGAGGCGCCGAACCCCTTGCCCACCAAAGCCGTGCTGCGAGTCCTCGGCCTCCCCGCGGGTCAGTGCCGCCTGCCGCTCGGGGATGCCCCCGAGGGCCTCGACAAAATGGCAGCTGCTGTGCTCGAACGGCTCGCCAGGTGGCGCCGAGACCGTGACGATGCTGCATCGACGAGAGCGTGAGGAACGAAATGGCAGACGACGTACGCATCGTGTTCCTGGGTGGTCTCGGTGAGATCGGCCGTAACTGCGCGGTGGTCGAGCACTCGGGTCGGATGATGGTCCTCGACTGCGGGATCATGTTCCCCGACCCGGAGATGCCCGGTGTCGACCTCGTCCTTCCCGACTTCTCGTACTTACGGGAGAATGCCGATCGCGTCGAGGGCATCATCCTCACGCACGGGCACGAGGACCATACGGGCGGTCTCGGCTATCTCCTGGCGATCGTCGACGCGCCGGTCTTCGGCTCGGCTCTCTCGCTCGGGCTCGCGCGCTCGAGGGTCGAGGACGCCGGGCTCGGTTCGAAGGCCCGCTTCGTGACCGTGACCGACGGCGAGCGTCGCAATATCGGACCGTTCGACGTCGAGTTCATACCGGTCACGCACTCCGTGCCGCACGGCTTCGCGACGGCGTTCCATACGCCACAGGGCGTCGTCCTGCACTCGGGTGACTTCAAGCTCGACATGACGCCGGTCGACGGCCGTCGCACCGATCTCGCACGCATCGGAGCCCTCGCGGACGGCGAGGGGATCCGCCTTTTGCTCGCGGACTCGACGAACGCCGAGGAGCCCGGTCACACCCGTTCGGAGAGCTCGGTCGGCGAGACGCTCCGCCAGATCTTCTCGGAGAAGCACGGCCGGCGGATCATCGTCGCGTGCTTTGCGAGCCATATCCACCGGATCCAGCAGCTTGCCGACGCCGCAGTCGCCAACCAGCGCAAGATAGCGCTCCTCGGCCGCTCGATGCTCCGCAACGTCGCTCTTGCGAGGGAGCTCGGGCTGCTCACGATCCCCGAGGACTCCCTCGTCGACGTCGAACGTGTCGACGACCTGTCCCCGGGGCAGGTGTGCGTCATCTCGACGGGCTCCCAAGGCGAGCCCATGTCGGCCCTCACCTTGCTCGCGTCGGGGGAGAACAGGCGTCTCGTCGTGCGCGACGGCGACGTCGTCGTGCTCAGCTCTCATGCGATCCCCGGTAACGAGTGGGCGGTCGCGAAGGTGATGGACGGCCTCGCCCGACGCGGCGCGGAGGTCGTCCACTCGGGGATCGCGCATGTCCACGAGAGCGGCCACGCGAAGCAAGGGGAGCTCGCGACTCTCCACGCAGTCGCCCGACCGCGCAGCTTCGTCCCGGTCCACGGCGAGTACCGGCACCTGCTCCGCCACGCGCGGCTCGCGATCGAGATGGGTGTCGACGAGCACGACGTGCTGCTGTGCGAGGACGGCGACGCGATCCGCCTGAACGACGCCGGGATCGACTTCGACGGCGAAGTTCCTTCCGGTTACCTCTATGTCGACGGCATCGTCGGCGACATCGGGACGGGCGTGCTGCGCGACCGCCGGGTGCTCGCCGAGGAAGGCGTCGTCGTCGTCGTCCTCGCGGTCGACAGCAAGTCCGGCGAGATCCTCACCGGCCCGGAGATCATCACCCGCGGCTGGGTGCACGCACCCGAGGCCGAGGAGCTGATCGAAGACGCCCGTGCAGTCGTCGTCAAGGCGGTCGGCGAGGCGGTGCGGGCAGGGTCGTTCGACGCCGACACGCTCCGCCGGACGACGCGACGTGCGCTCGGCAAGCTCGTCAGCGACCGGACCCGCCGCCGGCCGATGATCGTGCCGGTCGTCATGGAGGCCTGAGCCCGATCCGTCGTGCCGGGTGCACCGCGCCCCGCTGCGTCCTCGAGGCGTCTTTGGCACGAGTGACGGGTGATGCTGGTGTTAGCGTTGTGACCACTGTGGCAACAACACGGGGGTCCGGCTCGACGGCACGCGCAACGGCGCGACCAGCGGCGCGGTCGTCGGCGCGGGGACAAGGACAGGGGGCGTCGACCCGATCGGCAGGGCGCGTGACCCGCACCTCGACGTCCCGCGCCCCCACCCGGGTCGCGGGAGCACGCCGGAGCGGCGGAGCAGGACGTGGTGGCTCACAGCGCGTCACGCGCCGCGAGCCGGTCGGCCGTGCGGCCGCCCGGTTCGTCTCCCGCCAGCCCGTCGAGCTCTGGGGTGGGCTGCTTTTTGTCGTCGGGCTCCTCCTCGCCCTCGGGGTCTACGCGAACCTGCTCGGCCTCGCCGGCCACGTCGTCCGCCGGTACGGGGCGGACCTGCTCGGCTGGGGGCTCGATGTCGTGCCGGCAGGCCTGGTCGCCGCCGGGGCCTCTCTCGTCGTGGGTCGCTCCCGTCGTGGCCCGTTCGGCGTGCTGGTCGCCCTCGGGCTCCTCGGTGTCGGCGCGTCCGGCCTCGGCGACCTCGCCGGTGGGCTACCTCGGGTGGGGGCCGGCTCCCACCGCCTCGGCGGTGCCGGCGGGCTCGTGGGAGCGGCGATCGGTGGCGGCCTGCATACCGTCCTCGGCACGATTGGTGCGGCGATCCTGCTCGCCGCGCTCGCGTTCGCGGCCGGTTGCGCCGTGGTCGGGCGACCGGCGCGCACCGCGCTCGCCGGGATCGGTCGAGCTGCGCGCTCGTCGCAGCGCTGGCTGGGTGCCGGGTGGGCGGGCGATGGCCGCCCCGACGCGGCCGGCAGTGCGCAGGGTGCCGACGTCACGGGACCGGCGACACTGGCCGCGGCCGGGCTCCTCCCTGGCTCGAGAGCCCGGGAGCCTGGTGGCGCACGCCACGACAGATACGGGTCCGCCTTCCTCGTCGATGCCGGCGTCGACCCGGCCCCCGCGCCCCGCGATCCAACGCTCGAGCCCGACGCCGTGGCGGCGCGCGCCGACCTCGCTTCCGATGGGAGCCCCCGGGCGGCAGGGGGCAGCGACGAGAAGAGCCCTGGCGGCGAGCCCTCCTCCGAGGGCGTCGCCCCAGGCGGCGCCGGCGTCGTGCCGTCGGGGCCAGCCCGGGCATCGGCGGCGCGTACGCGACGCTCGCCGAGTGAGGAGGACCGCGCCGAGCAGGTCGGGTCCGCCGACGACGGCGACGCGGGGGTCGTCGCCGAGCAGCTCAGCCTCGGGGTCGTCCGACCGCCGGGTCCGTGGCGACTCCCCGCTGCCCGGCTCCTGCGGCGCTCGAAGGAGCAGGACCTCGACCGGCACGCGATCGAAGAGCGCGGCAAGGTCCTCGAGCGTGCGCTCGGCGCACACGGTGTCGAGACCCACCTCGTGGGCTTCACCGTCGGCCCGACGGTGACGCGTTTCGAGCTCGAGCTCGGAGCCGGCGTGAAAGTGGCACGGGTGACCAATCTCGCGAAGGACATCGCCTATGCGATGGCGTCGCCGGACGTCCGGATCCTGGCGCCGATCCCCGGCCGGTCCGCGATCGGCGTCGAGGTCCCGAACGTCGATCGCCAGCTCGTGACTCTCGGAGACGTCCTGTCGTCCGGCGAGGCGCGGCGGGCGAGCCACCCACTCGAGGTCGGCCTCGGTCGAGACATCGCGGGCCGCTCGGTCATGGCGAACCTCGCCGAGATGCCCCACCTGCTCATCGCCGGCGCGACAGGTGCCGGCAAGTCGTCGTGTATCAACTCGATCATCACGTCCGTCCTCATGCGCTCGACGCCGGACGAGGTCCGCATGATCCTCGTCGACCCAAAGCGGGTCGAGCTCGGCCAGTACAACGGTCTCCCACACCTGCTCACCCAGGTCGTCATCAATCCCAAGCGGGCAGCCAACGCGCTGAGCTGGGCGGTCACGGAGATGGAGCGGCGCTACGACTTGCTGGCCGAGGTCGGGATGCGCGACATCACGGGCTACAACGCCGCCGTCGACCGCGGGGACTTCAACGACGGACCGTTCGACCCGGGTCGCGGTCCGGTGCTCCCCAGCCCGGAACGCCGAGTCACCGGAGGCACGACAGGGCGACCAAGCGCCGCGCGGCAAGGCTCCGACGACCGAGACGGCGCGGCACAGAGCAGCGCGGTCCTACCGACCGAGCTGGACGACCTCGCGCTGTCGACCGAGAGCGGTGCAGACGGCGAGACAAGCGCAGACGGCGATGGCAATGCCGACCAGGCCCCGGGGCGGTTCCAGCGCCTTCCGTTCATCTTGATCGTCGTCGACGAGCTCAACGACCTCATGATGGTCGCGGCACGCGACGTCGAGGAGTCGATCTGCCGGATCGCCCAGATGGCGCGCGCTGTCGGCATCCACCTCGTCATCGCGACCCAGCGCCCATCCGTCGACGTCATCACCGGCGTCATCAAGGCGAACGTCCCGTCACGGCTCGCCTTCTCGGTCTCGTCGCTCGCGGACTCCCGAGTCATCCTCGACCAACCCGGGGCGGAGCGCCTCGTCGGTCGCGGTGACTTGCTCCTTCTTACGGCGTCGTCGAGCGTGCCGCGTCGCATCCAGGGCCCGTGGGTCAGCGAGGACGAGGTGCGAGCCGTCGTCGGGCACTGGCGCCGACTCAGTGCGCCTGCCTACGTCGACGGAGTCGTCGGCGACGACGCGGCACCGGGCGTCGGGCAGACAGGGGCGGGCGACGACGACGACCTGCTTCGTCAGGCCATGGAGCTCGTGGTCCGCTCGCAACTAGGCTCGACGTCCATGTTGCAGCGCAAGCTCCGGGTCGGCTTCGCGCGCGCCGGTCGGCTGATGGACCTGCTCGAGCAGCGTGGCGTCGTGGGTCCGTCCGAGGGCTCGAAGGCTCGAGCAGTGCTCATGACCCCCGACGAGCTTGACGCCGCCGTCTGAGCCCGGGCGACGGGCGATCGGGTCGCCGACCGGGCTTCCTCGGGGGCTCGACGCCGAGCTCCGCCGTCGTGTCGAGCTGCGCCGCCGCCGCCGCCAGGCGCAGCTGCGCCGCCGCAGGCTCGTCGTCGCCTCCGCCTTCGTCCTGGTCCTCTTCGGGGGCTACGCGACCTTCGGCCAAGGTGGCGGGCCGGCGTCGCAAGACGCCTCCAGCGAGGAGCTGCTCCCGGCACCGCGGCTCACCGCCTCGCTCCCTACCCGACTGGTGGTCCCCGGGCACGTCGCCGGTCACCTGCCATGGCCCGCGACGGGCCAGGGTGCCGTCGCAGTGCTCGGCTCCGGGCTCGTCGCGCGCTCGCCCCGTGAGCGCGCGGTACCGATCGCGAGCCTGACGAAGATGATGACGGCGCTTGTCCTGCTCCAGGACCACCCGCTCGCGCTCGGCGAGCAGGGCCCCGTGCTGCGGATGACGCGGGCGGACGCAGCGACGTGGGTCGCGGACTCCCAGGCTGGCGATAGCACCCTGCCGGTTCGCGCGGGCGAGCGGCTGACGGAGTACCAGCTCCTCGAAGGCCTGCTCATTCCCTCTGGTGACAACATTGCGACGCTCCTCGCACGTTGGGACGCGGGAAGCGTCGCTGCATTCGTGAAGAAGATGAACGCCGAAGCACGCGCGCTCGGTCTCGACCACACGCACTACGCGGACGCGAGTGGTCTCGACCCGGGGTCGCGGAGCACGGCGGCAGACCAGGCCGTTCTCGCGGCCCAGCTCATGCGGGACCCCGTCGTCCGTCGGATTGTCGCCCACCCGAGCCTTCCCTTCCCGGTGGCAGGCACGATCTGGAACTACAACCCCGCGCTCGGAACTGACGGGATCATCGGCGTGAAGTCGGGCTTCACCGGACCGGCTGCCGGCTGCCTCGTCACGGCTGCCTATCGTCACATAGGTGGACGGTCTGTCCTCGTCGTGACGTCCACCCTCGGACAGCCACTCGGCCTCGGCCAGGCCGCGCAGGTGGACGAGGCGCTGCTCTCGAGCTCGTCGGCAAGCCTGGTTCGCTATCGGCTCGTGCCGGCGGACGGCGTGGTCGCCGTGGCGCACGTCCCATGGAGCTCCTCGGCCGTGCCTGTCGACGCGCCTGAGCTGCCTTCGTCGGTTGTGGCCTTTCCGGGCACGGTGGTGACGGCACAGATCGAGCCGAGCCCGACGGTCATCACGGCGGCGAGCCCCGAGCGGGCCGTCCCGCTCGGCTCGATCATGGTGAGCTCCTCCGGAGGGCTCGCGCTCGACGAATCGCTCGACTCGGTGTCGTCGCTGCCTCTGGTGCCGCCCGGCTGGGCGCCCGCAGGCCGATAGGAGCAGGGGACCGTGCGCGCCCGGGCTCCGGCGTCGACGTCGAACCTCGGTCCTGGGTTCGACGTCCTCGGCCTTGCGCTCGCGCTCTACGTCGAGGTCGAGGTCGTCGACGCGCCTCGCCTTGTCGTGCGGAGCACGGGCGAAGGAGCCGATCTCGCGCAGGATGCCTCCCATCTCGCAGCGAAGGTTGCCACAGCAGTCCGCGGCCACGACCGCCTTGCCATCACCGTCAAGTCGTCGATACCGGTCGGTCGCGGTCTCGGCTCGTCTGCCGCGCTTGCGGTCGCCGCAGCGGCTGCTGCCGGATCGTCCGATCCCCTCCTCGTCGCGGCAGGCGTCGACGGGCACGGCGAGAACGCTGCGGCTTCGGTCCACGGTGGCCTCGTCGCAGCACCCCTGGTCGACGGTATGCCGGTCGTCCGCCGGTTCGCTCTCGACCCCGATCTCGGGTTCGTCCTGCTCGTCCCCGAACGGCAGCTCCCGACCGCCGAGGCGCGCGCCGCCCTCCCGGCGACCGTGCCGTTTCGCGACGCGGTGGCCAACCTCGGTCGGCTCGCCCTGCTGCTCGCGGGCCTTGGCGACGCGGCTCTGCTCGAGCGGGCGGCAGGCGAGGACCGGCTCCACCAAGGAGCCCGCTCCCGCCTCTTCCCCGAGGCGCCGCGTCTGCTTGGCGCGCTCGAGGACGCTGGTGCCGTCGTGGCGTGCTGGTCCGGGGCGGGCACGAGCCTGCTCGGGATCTGCCGGAGCACGGCCGCGGTCGCCGGCGTTCGCGAAGCCGGCGAGGAGGCGCTGGCGCGTGCGGGGGTCGCGGGGCGAGCGATCGCGCTCCTCCCGGACCTCGAGGGTCTCCTCGTCGAGGGCTGACCGGTGCGGGCGGCGACGGCAAGTCCCCGCTGGCGGGCGGCGGGCCCGTCGCGCCTCTCAGCTGGTTGGCGACTCGGCCTCGTCGAGACCCTGGCTGAGCGTGTTCCACGAAAGTGTCGCGCACTTGATGCGAACGGGGAACTTCACGACGCCCGCAAGTGCCGCGAGCTCTCCGAGGCCGGCGGGGTCGATGAGCTCGTCGTCGCCGTCTCGGTCTGCCTCGTTGTCTCCGTCGTGGCCGGGTCCGGGGTCGAGGTGGGCCTCGTGGATCGACATCATCGCCTTGAACGACCGGACGAGAGTCCGGACCTCGGGGATCGTCCGGCCCTTGACGGCGGCGGACATCATCGAGGCCGACGATTGGCTGATCGAGCAGCCCTGGCCGGAGATCTTGAGGTCTGCCACGACACGGTCCTCGACGGTGAGGAAGACGACGACCTCGTCGCCGCACAGGGGGTTCAAGCCCTCGACGCGTATCGCCGGCGGGCACGGGAGCTCGCCGCGGTTGCGCGGGGTGCGGTAGTGGTCGAGGATGATCTCGCGGTAGAGGTCTTCGAGGCCTGCCATGGCTCGCATCGTTCCTTGTCGCTCGTCGGTGTCGTTGCGCTTGTGCTGGTGTGTCATGTCGTTCTGTCGGCGTCGCAGAGAGCGCTGCTCGGCGAGGCCTTTCCATGCTGCGCCTAGGCGAACAGCCGGCGCACGTCGCCGATCGCGTCGACGAGCTCGTCGACGTCGCTCTCGTCGTTGTAGAGGTAGAGCGAGGCGCGCGTCGTCGCCGGCACGCCGAGGCAACGCATGAGCGGCTTCGCGCAGTGGTGGCCTGCCCGGACGCAGACGTTGCGCGTGTCGAGCACCTGGGCGACATCGTGGGGATGGACGTCGCGTACGGCAAACGAGAGCACGCCGGACCGGCGTGTGGGATGGGCAGCAGGACCGAAGACGGTCAGGGCGTCGCCGTGCACCGACTCGAGCTGGTGGAGCGCGTACGCCGTGAGGGCATTCTCGTGCGCGTGGATGCGGTCGAGGCCAACCTCGCACAGGTAGTCGACGGCGGCCCCGAGGCCGATCGCCTCGGCGATGGGCGGTGTGCCGGCCTCGAACTTCCACGGCAGGTCGTTGGTCGTGAAGCCGTCGAGGCGGACGTCCCGGATCATCTCGCCGCCGCCGAGGAACGGCGGCATCGCGTCGAGGATCTCCTCGCGCGCCCAGAGGACGCCGATCCCGGTCGGACCGAGCATCTTGTGCCCCGTGAAACCGAGGAAGTCGATGTCGAGTGCCCCGACGTCCACGGGCCGGTGGGGGACGAGCTGGGCCCCGTCGGCGAGGACGAGTGCTCCCGCCCTCTTGGCCGCGTCCACGATCGGCGCGAGGTCGACGACCGTGCCGAGGACGTTCGAGGCGCCGGTGATCGCGACGAGCCGGGCACCGTCGAGGATGCGGTCGATCTCGGACAGGTCGAGCTGGTAGTCGGTCCCGAGCGGCAGGTAGCGCAGCTCGACCCCGCGCTCCTCGGCGAGCATCAGCCAGGGTACGAGGTTGGCGTGGTGCTCGATCTCGGACAGCACGACGACGTCGCCGGCGCGCAGCGCGTGTCGACCCCAGCTGTAGGCGACGAGGTTGATCGACTCGGTGGCGTTCTTCGTAAAGACGATCTCTGTCGCCGGGTTCGGCGCGCCGACGAAGCGCCCGACCTTGTCCCGCGCGAGCTCGTAGAGGCGCGTCGCCTCCTCCGCGATCGCGTAGACGCCGCGGTGGACGTTCGCGTGCGTCGTCTCGTAGTAGTGGTCCATCGCCTCGAGAACAGCCCGTGGTCGCTGCGACGACGCGGCCGAGTCCAGATAGACCAGCCGACCTCCGGTCCGGTCCGGCGAGAGCAGTGGGAAGTCGGCTCGCAACGCGAGGGCGTCGAGGGTGCCGGGCGCGCTTTTCATCGCTGCCAGCCTTCGTAGCCGTCGCGCTCGAGGCGCTCCGCCAGCTCCGGACCACCGCTTTCCACGATGCGACCGGCGACGAGGACGTGGATTCGATCGGGGGTGAGCTCGTCGAGGATCCGTCTGTAGTGCGTCACGAGCACGGCGCCGAGCTGGGGTCGCGCTCGACGCACCTCCTCGATCCCCCGGGCGACGGCGCGGACGCCGTCGATGTCGAGCCCGGAGTCGGTCTCGTCGAGCACGGCGAGGTCCGGCTCGAGGAGCGCCATCTGGAGGATCTCGTTGCGCTTCTTCTCGCCGCCGGAGAAGCCGTCGTTCAGGTGCCGATCGCCGAAGGAGAGGTCCATGCCGAGACGCTCGAGCCACTCGCGCAGCTTGACGCGTACCTCGAGGACGGACAGCTCGCCACCGCGACGTGCAGCGGCGGCCTGGCGGAGGAACTGCGCGATCGGCACTCCGGGGATCTCCTCGGGGTACTGAAAGGCGAGGAACATGCCGAGCTTGGCACGGGCATCAGGAGCGAGAAGCGTCACGTCCTGCCCACGCAGCCGGACGCGTCCGGACTCGACGACGTAGGCAGGGTTGCCGAGCAGGACATTCGCGAGGGTCGACTTGCCCGAGCCGTTTGGCCCCATGACTGCGTGGAGCTCGCCGGCACCCACGACGAGGTCGACGCCGCGCAGGATCGGCGTCCCTTCGACGCTGACATGGAGGTCCTCGACGGCGAGCAGGGGGGCTGCCGCTGTCTCGACTCTCGGGTCGTCTCCGCCGTCGACGGGAGCGCTCTCGGTCGGGGGGCTGGCAACGGACATGTCACCATGCTAGGCGCGCGTCCGGATTTCCACTACAGATGTAGGAGAAATTGTGCCCGTACGACCCGAGGTGGGCGGACGCGCTCCCGACCAGCTTCGAGCTACCCACTCCCCGAGGTGGGGGTGCTCCCTGCCGATGGTCCTGCCCGGACCGTGCCCAGGCAGGACGAGCGTCGAGTCGGGCAGGATCGCAAAGAGCCTCTCGTCGAGCGATCGCACGATCATCGGGAAGTCGCCGAGGTCGGTCCCGGTCGCGCCCGGCCCACGCGGAGAACCTCGTCGTCGCCAATGACCTGGTTGTAGGAGGGGAGCATTGCCGCGTCCTCGGGAGCGACGGCGAGCTCGTGACCGGCCTCGCGCAAAGCAGGTAGTGCTTGGAAGTGGTCGGCGCGACCGTGGGTCTCGACGATGCTCCGGACGCCGAGCGCGCGGCACGTATCGAGCAGCATCTCGTGCTCGTTGGCCGCGTCGACAACCAGGGCCTCGCCGGTCTCCCGGCACCGCACGACCGAGACGTTGTTGTCCCACGGGCCGACCACGAAGCTGTGGATCACGACGGTGGAGTCCTCGTAGTGCAGCGCCACGAGCTCGAGGCTCGGAGCTGGGGGCAGGGTGGCGCCGGGCAGACCTGCCCGGCGAGGACCGGCCGTCGCGCGACACGACCGTCGTGCCGCGACGGGTGCCAAAACGCACCCCCTGGGGCGCCGGCCTTGGTATTCTGAACGCACCAGAGAAAGGAGGTGGTCCAACTGAGCAGTCAACGCGTTGGGACCCTGGAGGTGGCTGGCCGCTAGTCGGCAAGCTGGACCATCTGGCGAATACCACCAGACACCGTTGGCGCAGCGTTTGGGAGCCGGTCCCGCCCGAGCAGTAGTGCGGTGCGCTGATGTCTTTTTCCGCAATCTTGTTCAGGTTGTGCCTTCAACCTGACACCGAGGGGCGCCTCCGGGCGCCCCTCGGGCGCGCACGGCGCGCATCTGACTGCTGTCGACGTCGACCGGATCGGGATCGTCGGAGGGGCGATGAGGCAAGACCACCTAGGCGCGACGGAATTACTGCGGGACGAGGTGTCGGCGTTCGTCGCACGCACCCCTCGGGAGCGCTCGTCGCGTGCAACGATCCTCGCCGAGCTTGGTCGGCTGTCCGACCCGTGCAGCAGGGATGCGGACCCTGTCCACGTGACTGGGTCCGCATTAGTCCTCGGCAGCCGCGGGATCCTGCTCCACCTGCACAAGGTCATCGGCCGGTGGATGCAGCCGGGTGGCCACGTCGAGCCTGGGGAGCATCCGGCCGACGCTGCTGTCCGGGAGGCGATCGAGGAGACTGGCGTCGCGGTCCACCATGCCCCCTGTGGGCCGTATCTTGTCCACCTCGACGTACACGATGCAGGACCCCACGTCCACCTGGACCTGCGGTACCTGTTGGTCGGGTCCGACGACGAGCCGACGCCGCCACCGGGCGAGAGCCAAGAGGTCCGGTGGTGCTCGATCGAGGAGGCTCTCGCGCTCGCGGACGAGTCGCTCGTCGATGGCGTCGCTCGTCTCGCCGATCTCGCGGGGCGAATCGCTACTGTGTGACCCGTGACCCGTGACCCGTGACCCGTGATCCGTGACCCGTGACCCGCCGACTCCCGGTAGCTCTGCGCGGGTCGCGCGGAGCGACCGGTTGGCGGCGGGTCACGAGCGGACGCTCACAGGGGACTGCTCAGTAGCCGGAGCTCTTGGTCGTCGAGGTCGTCTTCGACCCAGGGGCCGCCTTCACGACGATCGCGTACCACTTGCCGAGGAAGCCTTCGCCGTTCGCCTCGCCGCGCTTTTTGTCCCCGGTGAAGGTGTAGAGCGGCTCGCCGTGGTAGGTCACCTGCATCTGGCCTTCGGGGTTCTTCACAGTGCCGAGCCCCGTGACGCCCTTGCCGCCGATCACCCCGGTCGCTCCCTTCGGAACGACGAGGGGCGGCCAGATCTTCAGGCACTTGCCGACGCATGCGATCTTGCCCGGCTTGTCGAGCGTGAAGTGGTAGAGCGTCATCGCCTGCGCGTCGACGAGGACGATACCGAGCTTCTTCACGCCGCCTTCGTAGACAAGGCGCGCGTTCTTCGTGGCTGCGCTCTTTGCGTGGGACGCAGTAGGTGCTGCGACTGCGGCCGGGGCGGAAGCGGCTGCGAGCGCACCCCCGGCGAGCAGCACCGGCACGACGCGCGCCAGCGTCCGCCGGGCGGTGGTCGGGCGCGACGGGGCAGCTGGCGCTTGGACGTGCTTCGATACCTTCGACGCGATCACGTGATGTCCTCCTCGGTCAGGTGTTCTGGTCGGTCTGTCGACGTTGTGTCTCGTACTGAGCCTGATGCTGTATCTGCCTGATGCTTTGTCTGGTCGTGCCCCCCCGAGCGAGTTCTACGGCGGGGAGGCCCGGCGGGATCATTGGTGGGTCGACGTGCACTCGCCAGGCGGGCAGGCGGGCAGGGTAGCCTGGCTCGTGGTCGTCATCGTCGGCGCGTGCACGGGTGTCGCATTGCGACCGGCACCTGCGCCGCACGACGTGAGGCCTTGACGTGACGACGAGGAGCGCGGCGCGAACGTCGTGGCGTCGGCGGGTCCGTCTCGTCGTGGCTCTCGCCCTCGTCGTCGCCCTCGTCGTCGCCCTCGACGACAACCGGGCCGAGCTGGCAGGCGCGCTCCACCGTCTGAGCCGGGTCCGCTGGGGGTGGTTGGCTGTCGCGGGCTTCCTCGAAGCGCTGTCCATGGGTCCGTTCGCGCGCCTGCAGCGCTGGTTGCTCCGAGCTGGGGGTGCCCGGCTCGGGTTCTGGAGGATGGTCGGGATCAGTCTCGCGGGCAATGCCCTCGGCACGTCCCTGCCAGGTGGCGCGGCGTGGTCGGTCGTCTGGGTCTTCCGGCAGCTGCGCAGGCGTGGCGCCGACAGTGCCCTCACTGCCTGGGCGCTGATCATGGCGGGAGTTCTCTCGGGCGTGACGCTGTTCCTTCTCCTCGTGGCGGGGCTCTGGCTTGCTGGTGGCCACGGCCCACTCCACGTGCTGCGCTGGCCAACCCTCGGCGTCGTTGTTGCCTTCGCGGCAGGGTTGTCCATTGCCGTTCTCGTGGTGAAGGGCAGCAAGTCGCGCGTCGTCGTCACCGCGCTCGCCGGACGGCTCGCGTCGTCGTCGCAGCGCTTGCCTGCGGGGACGGCGGCGCTCGACGCCGTGCGCGACCTGCGCGCGCGGCTGAGCACGGTCTTCGTGCACGCCTCGTCGTGGGCCAAGGTCGTCGCCTTCGCCGCCGCGAACTGGCTTCTCGACCTCGCGAGCCTGGTGGCGTGCATCCTCGCCGTGCGTGGCGCCGTCCCGTGGCGGGGGATCCTCGTCGTCTACGCGATGACGGAGATCGCCGCGAGCGTCCCCGTGACCCCGGGCGGGATCGGGATCGTCGAGGGGAGCATGGTCCTGCTCCTCGATGCGTACGGCTCGCACACCTCCGTCGCTCTCGCGACCGTCGCCCTCTATCGCGTGCTGAGCTTCTGGGGACTTGCTGCGCTCGGTTGGATCGCGTGGCTGGTGATGGCGATCGGCGAGCGTCGCGCGGCGCGCAGGACCCTCGACGAACCGGGCGCCTGACGGGCGCGCGATGGCCGATGCCGGCCATCGCTCGACCGGTCTTGTTCTCGACCAGCGACTGGCCGACCGGGCTTCAGGATTCGACCGTCAGGCGCTCGAGGGCATCGTCGAGCACCCGCGCGAGGTGCCGCGCTGCGGTCTCTGGGTCGTCTGACTCGGTCAGGTAGCGGACGACCACGACGCGACGCGCACCGGCAGCAACCATCGCGGGGACCGTCTCCGGCGATGCCCCGCCGGTCACGAAGCACGGCAAACCACGGCGACGTGCGTGCTCTGTGGCGCGTGCTGCGTAGTCGAGCCCGGTGGCCGGGCGACCGGGCTTGGTCGGCGTCGGGACGACGGGGCCGGCCGAGATGTAGCTCACCGGCTCGGCGAGCGCCGTGTCGAGCTCGTGCGGCGCGTGCGTCGACAGCCCGACCAGCTTCTCCGGGCCGACGATCCTCCTGGCGAGCGACACCGGAACGTCGTCTTGACCGAGGTGGACCCCGTCGGCGTCCACCTCGAGAGCGACGTCGGGGCGGTCGTTGACGACGAACGGCACCCCTTCGTCCGTGCACACGTGACGCAGCAGGCGGGCGCGTCCGACGAGGCTGCGATCGTCGAGGGACTTCTCGCGCAGCTGGACGACGTCGACCCCGCCGCGGATGCAGGCGGCGACGAACGAGGTGAGATCGTCTCGGTCCGGGGTGCACAGGTAGAGACGGGCACGGGCGATGTCGGGAGCGACCGTCACGCTGCTGTCACTGTCGTGAGCTCTTGGCGGCGGTCTTCACTGCCTGCTTGTAGGCGCGGACGCGCTCGAGCGCCTCGGGGCTGTCGATGTCTGCGACGGAGACGAACGTGCCCGGTCTGCCGAACGCGCCCGCGGCCTCCGGCCACCCCGGCGGCGTGACGCCGAGCTGCTTGCCGAGCAGGCCCACGAAGATGCGTGCCTTCTGCTCGCCAAATCCGGGCAGCGCCCGCAGACGCGCAAGCAAGGTCGCGCCGTCGGGCGCTGTACGCCACAGGTTCGCTGCATCTCCGTCGTAGTCGGCGACGACCACCTGCGCGACGCGCTGGACGCGGGCGGCCATCGACACGGGGAAGCGGTGGAGAGCGGGGCGCGCGGAGAAGACGGCAGCAAGCTCGTCTGGGTCCATCGCTGCGACCTCGTGGACGTCGAGGGCTCCCCCGAGCCGCTCGCGGAGCAACAGCGGCGCAGTGAACGCTCGCTCGAGGGGGATCTGCTGGTCGAGGACCATTGCGACGACGAGGGCGAAGGCGTCGTCGGTGAGCAGGGTATCTGCTGCACGGTCGCCCGTTAGACGTATCGGCATCCATCTGCTCCTTCGCACGAGCCCGGTGCGCACAGCTGTCTAGCACCGCCGCCAGCCGCCAGCCGCTCCCAGCACTGGTCCAGCGTCTCTATCTCCAGCACGTTGGGCCGGATGACGTTGCGCTCCACCCCCTGGGCGTAGAAGTCCAGGACGCGGGCGAGGAGTTTGCCATCCAGGGCTGGCTGCCCGTTCTCGTCCACGAGCCTCCCGCCCAGAGCGAGGTACTGGATGAGGAACGCGTCGTTCACCCGTCCCTGGCGGCCGCCAGCCGGGAAGACGTACCGGGCCGTGCTGCTGAGGACATCCGTCCACGTCACGGGCGGCGTGGGCACCTTGCCGGAGTCGTAGGCCAGGTGCTCCACATCCGCGGCGAACTGGAGGGCCATCACCCCCTGGGGGAAGCGCCCCACGTTCAGGGCGAAGGGGTACAGGTCGTCCAGCAGGGCCTGGGGGAGGAGGGGGGCCAGCGGCTGGAGGACCCCGGCACGGACCGCCTCGCCCAGGTCCTCGGCGTTGAGGACCACCAGGTCGGGCAGGATGGAAGGCGCTACAGGGTAGGCCTTCTGGAGGAGGTCCAGGAGGCCGCCCTTCCCTTCGGCTGCCTTGACTTGCAGGACCACCGAAATGGAGGGGTGGGCCTCCTCAAAGGCCTTGAACTGGCTTTCCAGGACCTCCTGCGCCTCCGACCCTCCCGGCGGGAGGAGGGCGTCGGGCCACCAGAGGGTGAGGGTGAGAGATGTGGACGAAGTGAGGGGCGAAGGGGGGCTTGCAACCACCGTGGGCTGGGGCGAAGGCGTGGCGGCAGGGGAGGGCCCCAAGGTGGGCGTCCCCTGGGGCGCGGACGTGGCAGGGGAGAGCGTGGTGCAGGCCGCCAGGAGGAGCCCAGCCACAAGGCCGGCCAGGACCAGAAAGGCCCAAGGAAGCCGTGGCCCTGGCCTGCTGCGGTGCACTCGTGCGAAGGGTCTACCTGCCAACGCCGCCTCCGTTCCAGGGTGGTGCGGGGCCATTATAGCACAGACCCCGCGAGAGGCCCAAAGGGGCGGGGGCCTGGAGGGGCTTCATGAATTGCCCCTACAAACCTCACCCACCCCCCAAACCCCCCTCCCTCTCCATCCGCTGATGGAGAGGGAGGGGGAGGCCGAAGGCCGGGGGGGGGGGAGGTCCGCCGG
>Ga0078972_1001370_pt1 | contig 91813 bp, 65 predicted proteins | sample YelNatPaOPGAMG01_FD_67568 | JGI IMG/M metagenome (GOLD analysis project Ga0078972, IMG submission 67568) | Hot spring thermophilic microbial communities from Obsidian Pool, Yellowstone National Park, USA - OP-RAMG-01 (SPADES assembly) (version 2) | ecosystem: Environmental > Aquatic > Thermal... | reverse complement strand
CATCCAAACCGAACGGGCCTTTGGAAACACCGGCGTTTGGGTTGCCAATGTCATCGGTGTAGTGCTGGCCGGTCAGGTCATGATCCCAGCGGAACTCCAGCCGGGTGACCACATTAGCCCACAGCGAGTAATCCACCGTGGCAGTCAGCCCAAGCAAACGGTTCTTGGGATTTTGATCGCCAAAACCTCCAATGTTTGTTAAGTACCACACACCATCTGTTGACTGGGCGTATTCACCGCGCAGAGCCAGCTTCAACTTCTCAGTTGCCTGATAGGTGATGTAGCCGCTGACAGCATAGGCGTACATTGCCCCTACGTATGCGCTGCCGGTGTTTTGGTGGTCGGTTAACGCATAGTCGTAGGCCACGCCAACTTTAAGACCTTCAAGCGGCGTATTGAGCGTTGCGCCGGCATACAGCCACGTGATGTCTGAGTTCCATGTTCCTGGAACCAATGCACCGGTGCCCAAACCGTTGAGAGCGCCCACTGTCAGCGTGGACCCCTTCAGGAATCCCAAGCTTTCAGGAGCAGTCAGCGTAATGGCGCCGAAATATGCCTTTTCCCAGTCACTGCCCAGAGAGCCAGCGCGACCAGTACGGGCATTGATTCCATTTGCCGCCACTTCAGCAATGCCTGCTGATGCGGAGAACTCTTCGCAGAACTTGTAACTCACTTGCGCGCCTGTCAGTTCCTTCGGGGACAATGTCCAGCCCCAGGAGCGCGTGTAGTTCGGGTTCTTGTAGGACTCGAAGGCTTCATACCCCAGCGGGCTGTCAAACACGCCCAACCGGAAGTCCAAGCCATTGCCCACGGGTGCCCGCAAGTCAATGTAGGCTTGCTTCACCGCAAAGTCAGCCGTACCGGCCGAAATTGCAGAAGGATTGTAGCCGGTTGCATCCGGACCAAACAACAGGTCCACTTTGTAACCAGCAGCCCATTCAGCCTCGTCCATGTCCTTTGAGAAGGTCAGGCCAACCACATTAAGGTTGAAGCCGTTTTCCTTCGTAGTCATCGGCGCACCACCGGGCACCAAACGTGTGCCAAAAACTGACGCAGGCGCCAGCGGATAGCTCAAGCCGCCTGGAACCGGTGCCATAACACCAATAGGTGCGACTTGGCGGTTGAAGTTGTTCCCCATCCGCCATACGAACGAGGTGTCAACATAACCACTGATTGTGGTCTGGGAGAGCGCCGATAAAACCGGGCTCTTTTCCTCGGCTTGCACTGCTGAGGCCAGGCTAACCACGCCGAGTGCGGCCAAGCCCAGCGTCCATTTGTTAAACTTCATCTGTTCCTCCGTTTCTTTAGTGTTTGTTGCGTTTTTGCGTTCTTTATCACTTGGGCAAAAACCGTTTGCCCGTGCACTCCAAACGGTGCAATTGTCTGTAGTTTAGCAATCTCGCCCCTTTTGGCAACAAAAATTTTACAAAAAAATTTCATCTGAAAAAGAGGCAAAATATCAAGGTGGAGCAGCGTTGTAACATCCTTGTAATCAATAAGATACAAATGCAGCTTGTTTTTGACACAAAAACAGCCGGCAAAAAAATTGCGCAAAATCTGTTGGAAGTCATGGTTTTTCATTCCTAAAAACAGCGTTTTTTCAGATAATTCAGCCATGAAACGTGTTGCGGTTTTGAATGTGGTTGGGCTGACCGAATTTCTGCTCAGTCCGCAGCATACCCCGCAGCTTTGGAGTTTCCGGCAGCGCAATCATTTATGTCGAGTTGAGCCTGCCTTTCCGGCAGTTACATGCACGGCACAAGCTAATTATCTTACAGGTCAGACGGCGAGCAGGCATGGGATAGTTGGGAACGGTTGGTACAATCGCGAGCTTGCTGAAGTGCAGTTTTGGAAACAATCAAATCATCTGGTTCAAGCGCCAAAACTTTGGGAGGACCTGCGCCAGACGGTGCCAAACTTTACCTGCGCAAAATTATTCTGGTGGTTCAACATGTACTCATCGGCCGACTGGTCAATTACTCCGCGTCCCATCTACACTGCCGATGGCCGGAAAATTTTTGATATTTACACGCATCCTTATTCGATTCGCCCCGCCATCAAGAAAGACATTGGGGAATTTCCATTTGCGACATTCTGGGGGCCGGCTGCCGGCGTTGAAACGCCGGCCGGTCCGCCGGATGCCGCGAGCCGCTGGATAGCGGATGCAGCCCGGTGGATTGAGGAAAAATACCGGCCTGATTTAAGCCTGATTTATTTGCCGCATCTGGATTACAATTTCCAAAGGTTTGGGCCTCCCGCACTTCCAGGCAGGGATGCGAATTTTCAGTCTGCCAGGTTCAACCCTGAAGTGGCGATGGATTTAAAGCGAGTTGATAAAATCGCGGGAGAATTGATCACCTTTCTTGAGGGTCGCGGTGTGCAACCGGTAGTTGTCTCCGAATACGGCATAACCGCCGTATCAAGGACTGTTCATCTGAACCGGCTTTTTCGGGAGCAAGGCTGGCTTTCGATAAAGGATGAGCTTGGCCGCGAAATGCTCGATTGTGGAGCATGCCGTGTTTTTGCCGTTGCGGACCATCAAATTGCCCATGTTTATTTAAATGACACTGGTTTGGAGCCGGCGGTGCGCAACCTGTTGGAGCGAACAGAAGGAATCAGCACAGTGTTGGGTGCGGCGGAGAAAAAGGCAATTGGCCTGGAGCATCCGCGCGCCGGCGATTTGGTTGCCGTGGCGGAGGAGAACTCATGGTTCAGTTACTATTATTGGAATGATGACAGGCGCGCGCCGGATTTTGCCCGTACGGTGGATATACACCGAAAACCCGGTTATGACCCTGTGGAATTGTTCCTGGATGCCAGCCAGCCGTTTCTGAAGGGGAAGATTTTGTGGCGTCTTTTGCAAAAGCGGCTTGGATTCCGGATGTTGATGGACGTTATACCGCTTGATGCTGGATTGGTTGGAGGTTCGCACGGATGCCGGCCTGCAAATCCATTGAATTATCCGATCTTTATCGGGCCGAAATTGCAACCGGATTTACCGGTGGTCATTAAATCTACCGATGTGCATGGATTGCTGAAACGGATTATTTTGTAAGCCAAGCATGAACATAACTGAAATTTTGGAGAATGAAAAAATCCGCCGGAAAGAATTCCCCGTTGCGGAAGAAAAGGTTTTTTTGGCGCATGCGGCAGTTTCCGCCCTGCCATGGCGTGTGGCTGACGCAATGGCAAAGGCGGCCTTGGACGGCAGCCGTGATGACCAGGAATGGATAATACGTGGTGATGTAATACCGTCGGCAAGGCGTCGGGCTGCAAAGCTAATTGGGGCGCGGCCTGAGGAAATTGCGTTTGTTGGGCCGACATCTGTTGGATTGAGCATGATTGCCGGAGGTCTGCCCTGGCAGGCCGGTGACAATGTAATTATTTACCCGGATGACTATCCATCAAACGTTTATCCATGGACAAGCCTTGCGGAAAAAGGCGTGGAAGTCCGGAAGATATGTCCCCGCGAGTTGGGACGGATTGAGCCTGAAGATGTACTGGGATTGGTTGATGGGCGGACGAGGCTGGTGGCGCTGGCATCCTGTCATTTTTTGACTGGCTGGCGGTTGGACGTGGAAGCCATCGGCCGCTGTTTGCACGAGCGCGGGATTTGGTTTTGTGTGGATACAATTCAAACCTTGGGTGCGTTTCCGACAACTGTTCAGTTTGTTGATTTTCTGGCGGCAGACGCGCACAAATGGCTGCTTGGGCCGTGTGGCGCCGGATTGCTTTATGTCCGCAAGGAATTGCAGGAACAGCTACGGCCAATTCTGTATGGATGGCACAATATCCGCTGCCCGGAGTTTGTCGCACAGGAGAAGTTGGTTTTCGTACCGGATGCCCGGCGCTATGAGGCCGGGAGCCTTAATCTATTGGGGTTTATTGGTCTAAACGCCGCGATGGAATTGTTGCTGGAATTAGGCATTGAAAACATTGCGGCAGAACTGTTACTCAAGCGCGCCTGGCTGGTTGATGCCCTAAAGGCACGCGGCTGGAAAATTTTTCATGCCGACGCAGCGGCGGCCAATGCAAGCGCAATTCTGACCATCCACCGGCCCGGTGTTAACATTCCAGAGCTGCACGAGCGGCTGATGAAAGCCGGTGTCGTTACTTCCCTCCGAACAGCCAGGGATGGGGCGAGGTACCTGCGGCTTTCCCCGCACTTTTACAACACAAGAGAGGAACTGGAGCGATTGCTTCAATTTCTTTGAGGCAACAGTTCCAAGTTTGTCCCTTAAGCCGCAAGATTTACCGCATCCCGCGCTTCAATCATCTTACGCAGGCGGGCCAATGCCAGATTTTGCAACTGGCGCACCCTTTCGCGGGTTACACCCATAATTTTGCCAATGTCTTCGAGCGAGTGCTCAACACCGCCGTTGAGGCCGAAGCGCAACTGCAAAATTTTGAGCTCACGTTGCGGAAGCCTGTCCAGCAGCTCTCCCACGAGGTTTAGCATCCCTTCCAGCTCCAGAGATTCCCCCGGGGCTTTTGCGCGTTCATCGGCGATAATGTCGCCAAGCTGATTGCTGTCCTCATCTCCAAGTTTGGCATCAAGTGATGAAACGCTGATTTCAACTTTTCGCGCCCGCGCCACCTGGCGCACTGACAGACCAACTTCCTCAGCGACTTCCTCGTCCGTAGGATCGGCTCCCAATGTCTCGCGCAGTTTGGTCACGGCACGGCGAATCTTGGCGATTTTATCGAGCATGTGAATTGGCAACCTGACGGTTCTGGATTGATTTGCTATCGCCCGACGCAGTGATTGCCGAATCCACCATGAGCTGTAAGTAGAAAGCTTGCCGCCTTTTGACGGATCAAATTTTTCAACTGCGCGCATCAAACCGATGTTGCCTTCGTTGATCAAGTCCAACAGCGGCAACCCGTAGCCTTCATATTCACGGGCAATTTTGATTACCAGCCGCAGATTTGCGCGAATCATCCGCTCCCGTGCAGCCTCGTCGCCATCCTGTATTCGCTTTGCAAGCTCCACTTCCTCTTCAGGGGTCAACAAATCCACCTGCCCAACTTCCCGCATGTATAATTGCAGGCTGTCAAGCAGCTCGGCATTGCTGCGGTCAAGCTCCGGCAGCGCAATTATGTTGTCCGCAACCGATTCCGCCGATGTCATCTCCGGTTTGAAGGCGATTTTAGGCGTGAATTCTGAATCTAGTGCCTTTGGTGTGGATGGCTTCTCAACCTGAATTTCAATTACCTTGCCGTTCTTTTTGGAACGGGCGGGTTGTTTCCCGCCAGCGGTCCTGGCCACATTACGCCCACCATTGCGGGACAATGAATTTGCGCTGGCTTTGACTTGCCGTTTCCCTCCAGTTGACCGTATATCAGGTTTTCTCATATTGCTTAACAGATTTTTTTTCATGTTCACGGCTGGGCATTTAAGCAACTGGCTTGCCAACATACCTTCAACGCCGAAAAAACAATCGAGACCTTGCAATTTCTCGCTTACACCATCGTTATATCTCGTTTGTAATTAACATGTTACAAGAATTATTCGGGCTTGTGTTACAAACTGGATAAATTTGCGGGATGGAAGTGGAGTCAGGAACTGTAAGGGAACGGAGGTCTAAAAACTCCAATTAATTGGAGGCAGGTTGATTTTTGTTGTTAATTTTTGTGTCCAGGGCGGTTTTTGGGAGTAAAATCGGACAAGACTAGTCCGAAATTAGACAAATTGGTCTAAAGTTGTGTGGTTGGGGATTGTTTCTGCACGATATTTTGGAGTAACTCCAATATATTGGAGATTTATTCGGGTTTTGGGCGGCTAATCCCAAGCTTTTTCATGCGTGCTTCAAGTGTTGTGGGTTTTAGTCCAAGAATCTCGGCTGCGCCGTGCTTGCCTCTGATGCGCCATCCTGTTTTTTCCAGGACGGAAAGGATATGTTTGTGTTCAACTTCCCTGAGTGTCCGCAAATTTGTGGTAACTTCGCTGTCCATTTGGGGCAGTTCAATTTGGAGAGCAGGGCCATTTGAGAGGATGACGGCGCGCTCGATGACATTGCGTAGCTCGCGGACATTGCCCGGCCAGGAATATTTTTGCAATTTTTCAAGGAGCCGGCGTGGGATGGAGTGGATGCGTTTTCCCATGCGTGTGGCGAATTCCTCAACGAAAGACTGTACCAGGATGGGTATGTCTTCGGGGCGTTCGCGAAGAGGAGGAATAGTTATTGGGAAAACATTCAACCTGTAATATAGGTCTTCGCGGAAACGACGTTCGCGTACTTCTTTTGCGAGGTCGCGGTTTGTGGCTGCAAGGACCCGGACATTGACTTTGATGGTTCGGGAGCTTCCCAAGCGCTCAAATTGCCCTTCTTGAAGCACACGCAGTAATTTGGGCTGCAACTCAAGTGGCAGTTCGCCTATTTCGTCCAGAAAGATGGTTGATCCGTCTGCGGCCTCGAAGCGTCCGGCCTCGCCAGCGTGAGCGCCGGTGTATGCGCCTTTCTCGCGTCCGAACAACTCGCTTTCGATGAGCGAGGCCGGCAGGGCGGCGCAATTGACTTTAATCATTGGACGCGACCGGCGGGGGCTTAACTCGTGGATAGCCCTTGCGACGAGTTCCTTGCCGCTTCCGGTTTCCCCGAGAATCAGCACGGTTGCATCGGTTGGGCCGACTTGATGGGCTGCGGCAAGCACTTTTCGGATTGCTTGACTGAAGCCGAGGATTTCATGGTGGCTTGAGACTTCCATGATTTCCTGGCGCAGGTAAAAGTTGTCGGCTTCCAACTGCGCTTTCAAGCTGGCGATTTCGGCAAGGGCCTTTTCGAGTTTGCGCTCGCCCTCCTTGCGCTCGGCGACTTCGGCCTGCAACTGGCTGACAGTCTGGGCCAGTTCGGCGGTACGCTCTGCGACGATGGTTTCAAGCTCCCTGGATTTGCGGTGAAGCTCGACAAAGAAGCCAACCTTTGCCAGCAAAGCGGCGGTTTTGAATGGCTTGAACAGGTAATCAACCGCTCCAAGGGCATAACCCTGGTCAACATCAACTGTATCGGTGCGATACGCCGTCAGGAACAGTATGGGCGTATGCTTGAATGCCGGGTCGCTGCGAATGTGCCGTGCGACATCGAAGCCTTCCATGTCCCCAAGCTCGACATCAAGGAGTATGGCGGCGTAATCCCGCTCAGGCAGGCGGGCGATGGCCTCCTGTCCGGAAGCGGCTTTAACTACTTCCCAACCCTGGCCTTCGAGCGCTCGTTCGCAGACGGCCAGATAGACCGGCTCATCATCCACCACAAGGATGGCGGGTAATTTTTTTTCGTTTTGCGCGTCCACCTTTGCTTTTTTCAACCGGGGAGAATCTTGTTTGGCCCGCCCCGGCACTCTGGACAAACCGCCCTATTAAACCGCAGTGATTTTTCCGGGTAAAGTCTGGAAACGCTCTTTATGCCTGTTTGCCGGATTGGGCATGCACCAAAAGCACCGGGATGCGGCTGCGATGGCGCACTTTTGTTATTGTGCTGCCATAGAGCAAATCGCCGATCAGGCGATGCCCGTGTGTGGTCATTGCGATGAGGTCGCAATTTTCGGCCTCGGCGATCTTGAGGATTTCATCAGGTGGATCGCCCATGGCAAGATGTGTGGTGATTTGAAGGCCTTCGGCCTTGAGGCGCTCGGCCACCTCGTTCAAATACTGCCGGTCCTGCTTCATTTCCTCAGATTCGGCCAGATGGAGTCTTTCGTAATTGCGCGCCACCCAACCATCGGCAACATGCAGCAGTAGAAGCGAAGCTCCCATTTGATGCGCCAGTTCGGCTATGTGCGGCACAAGGCAGTTGTCTGCGCGGCTGTTTTCCAGCGCTACAAGGATTTTTCGATATAATGCCATGCGGCGCGATTTTAATTTGTTACCTGGACAAACTTAATGCCGGTGCAACAAGGCCGTCAAGCCGAACTGGTCGGCAAGTAATTTGATGTTCAGCACCACAATCACAACAGTGACCATCCATGCGGCGATTTTAAGCGCTGGTGGATTGACAAAATGACCCATCTTGCGTCGGTCGGAAGTGAACATGACAAGTGGAATCACTGCAAAAGAAAGCTGCAGGCTCAGAATCACCTGGCTGAGGATCAAGAGTTTGTTTGCGCCGGTGTTTCCAGAGATGGCGGTTACAATGACCGCCGGCACTATGGCAATGAGGCGCGTGATTAACCGCCGCAGCCATGGACGCAGCCGCAGGTTGAGAAAACCCTCCATCACAATCTGGCCGGCGAGTGTGCCGGTCAAGGTGGAATTTTGACCTGATGCCAGCAACGCGATTGCAAACAACACGCTTGCGACTTGCACGCCAAGAACGGGGCTGAGCAGGTGATATGCATCCTGTATTTCGCTGACTTTGAGGCCTTTGCCGTAGAACCCGGCGGCGGCGACTATCAATATGGCGGCGTTGACAAAGAATGCCATGGACAGCGAGATGATGGTGTCAAGCGTGCCGAATTTAATTGCCTCGCGTTTTCCTTCGGCGGTTTGCTCGTACTTTCGTGTCTGCACAACTGAAGAATGCAAATACAGGTTGTGCGGCATTACGGTTGCGCCCAAAATACCGATTGCTATGTAGAGCATTTCCGGATTGACCACGATTTGCGGGCTGGGAACCAGTGCGCGAAACACCTGGGGCAGATTTGGCTTTGAAAAAATAATCTCCGCCAAAAAACAGAAACCGATAATGGCTATCAATGTTATGACGAAGGCTTCAATCAGCCTGAAACCGCGGTTCTGCAGGTAGAGAACAACCAGAACGTCCAGTGCGGTTATTATCACGCCCCAAACAAGCGGAATCCCAAACAGAAGATTCAGCGCGATTGCAGAGCCGATTACTTCGGCAAGGTCGCAAGCAGCTATCGCCAGTTCGCACACAAACCAGAGCATCAGCCCGACAGGTCTGGAGAAGTGGTCGCGGCACGCCTGGGCAAGGTCGCGGCCGGTGGCTATGCCCAAACGCAGCGATAGCGTCTGCAGCAAAATAGCCATCAAATTTGAGATCAGAATGACCGATAACAGTGTGTAACCGAATTGTGAGCCGCCGGCAAGGTCTGTCGCCCAATTGCCGGGGTCCATGTAGCCAACTGCAACCAGGCATCCGGGCCCGGCAAAAGCAAAAAGTTTGCGCCAGAAGCCGGCCTGACGCGGAATCAGAATAGAACGATGCACTTCGGGCAGGCTTGGCGCGGATTTTTCCCGCCGCCAGCCGGTCGCGACCCCTGCCGGGCTGTTGCTTTGTTGGCCAGAATCGCTCATGGCGTCATGAGTGCAACACGATGTTTTTTTCCGGGGACGGCGTCCTTTTTTTGAAAGCGGCGCCGCCCGCAAGAAAATGAAATAGCACGGATTAAGTTATGCGCAATTAAATTTATTAGTCGCGACTAATAATGGCATGCCGGCTGTGGAAAACAGAGGGGGCGCTTTGCTGCCATCAAGTGTCCTTCGCAGCATCAGGAAAAGCTCAGCGGGTTGGGGATGGCAGGAAAATTTTATGTGTGAGCCGCTGTTGTTCGCTGAGTGGGATGATGCCGTTTTGCACTTTTATCCAGCCCTGCTCGCGCAGGGAGGTCCAGCCATATTTTCGGGCGGCCTCGCGCAACTGGCTGGTTTTGACGTTAGGCTCGATCAAGTCGGCGATTTCATCTGTGACGACGAAAAATTCATAGAGGGCGACTCTGCCACGGCAGCCCTGCTGATTGCACTCGATGCAACCTGCGCCTTTGAAAGCGCGGACATCGGCCGGCGGTATTTTCAGGAAATCAGCCATCTCCTTGCGGATGCGTTCGGGAATGTTGTTGTCTGGCTGTGCGCAATGGCGGCAAATGCGGCGTGCGAGTCTTTGGGCGATGCTGCAAACCAGGGAGGAACCGATGAGGAAAGGGTCAATGTTAATGTCCATCAAACGGGTTACAGCGCTGACGCTGTCGTTGGTGTGAAGGGTTGAAAACACCAGATGTCCAGTTTGAGCGGCGCGGACGGCGATTTCAGCGGTTTCGTTGTCGCGGATTTCGCCGATAAGGACGACATCCGGGTCATGGCGCAGGACGGCGCGCAGACCTGCCGAGAAAGTAAGCCCGATTTCGTTGTGGACCTGGATTTGCTGGACGCCTTCGAGGCGGTATTCAACAGGGTCTTCGATGGTGATGATTTTTCGCGTCTCATCATTGGCATGGGCCAGTGCGGCGTAGAGGGTGGTTGTCTTGCCGCTGCCTGTTGGGCCGGTGATAAGGATCATTCCCTGGGAGAGTTTGGTAAGGTCGGCAAACAATGCCTCCTGTTCCGGCTCCATGCCCAACTGTGTCAAATCGCGAAACAGACTCTGGCGCCCCAAAATCCGCAGACAAACCGCTTCGCCGTGTTTAGTTGGAATAACCGAGACGCGGAGGTCATAAGATTCGTTGCCGCGTTTGATTGCGATGCGCCCGTCTTGTGGAAGACGGCGTTCGGCGATGTCAAGCCCCGCCATGACTTTGAGGCGGGAGACAAGTGTGGGGTAGAACTGATGCAGACCGGCGGGCAAGGGCACCGGTTGCATCAGGCCGTCAATCCGGTAGCGCAACCGTATGGATGAGCCGTATGGTTCGATGTGGATATCGGTTGCCTGCAGACCAACGGCTTCAAACAAAATTTGGTCAACAAAATCGGCTATTGTAGTGTCGGATACCTGGTTGGTCTCGTCGGATTTCACCACAAAAACCGTTTCCTCGGAACTTGATGCGCCGCCTTTTTCCTCCCTTAGTTTTTCGATGGTTGCGGCACCGATGCCGAATTTTTGCTTGAGGATTGCGTGTATGGCGCTGGGCGCTGCGATGACCATCTTGAGCCGTTTGTTCAAAAGAAGCCGCAGGTTGCCCTGGTCGAGCTGTTTCAAAGGTTCGCTCAGGGCCACAGTCAACAAGTCACCCTCAAGTGCTAGCGGCACCATGCGATAGTGAAAAACCAGCCGTATCGGGACTGCTTCCAGAACGGACTGGGGTATTTCAACCTTGTCCAATTCCACATATTCCAAATTGTTGAGCTTGGCGTGGGCGCGGTAGATGTGCTCTTCAGATGCAAGGTTTAGTGTGACAAGCAGCCGATGCTGCGGCTGGCCTGTGCGGGCCTGATGGCGGCGGACTTGTTCGAGCTGCTTGGCGGTTATCAATCCCTGCTCAAACAGCAGGTCAGCGGTGTCTTTGGCTTGGGTCTCCATGGCGTGGTTACTGAGCGGGAACTTCAATTTCCTTTTGCTGGCCGAATGGCAGGACGAGGTTGGTTTGGTTGGTATGCTGCAAAGTGGCGGCTTTGAGCGAAAACTCTGCAAGAATGAATCCCGGCAGCACCGCCTGGCCGTTGGTCAGCACCAATTGTTGCTCGCCAACCTTGAGAAAAGCACGTTTTTCGCCAGCCGAGCTTTGAGCGATGCCTTGATAAAGCAGCGGCACCTTTTTTGGCGGAGGCGGCGGAGGTGGTGGCGGAGGTGGTGGAGGCGTATTGGTCTGGGGTGGCGGCGGAGGAGGCGGCGGTGGCTTGAAATGCTCGGTAAAAAACAGGCTGACCTCGTTTGTTTTTGGCATCAGTTCAGGCGGCGGGCGTCTTGCCAGAAGTTGTTCGGCTTTGTCCAGCGGGAATGAATCAGTTTTTTGCGGCTTTTTGTAATTCAACCCTGTCAATGGCGGCATTCCATCTCCCCATCGGCTCAATACTGTGATGGCAATGGAGAAGAGGAATGCAAATATGCCCCATGCCACCCAGCGATTGCGGGCAAGCTCGTTAAACCATTGTTGTAGGTTCCAGCCGGCCATGGGATCAATGTTTTAGTGCAGTGATGCCTGTGAATCGAATTTCCAACCGGATATCATCCGGTTTTTCCGGGTTAATTCTGCGAATCAAAATGCGCTCGATGAACAGGGCGGGTTTGCCATCGGCAACTGGTGGCAGCTCGCCCTCCCGCGGGTCTTCGGCGCGGGCTGGGAGCGAAGCCAGAAATCTGGCGATTGCCGGTGTCTGGCCGGCCAGTTGGAGTGTAACCGGCAGCTCAAGAAATTTTGATTTCAACGGTTCGCTGGTTTCCAACGGGCGGGGTGTTCGCACGCTTGTTGAAATAAGCTGGGTCACGCCGCAGTTGATAGCCTGGAGCATGGCATGATGGACGATTGACAGATGCGCCCAAAGCAGTTCCGGGTGTTCCAAGTCGGCGGAATAATCCGGATAACCCGACAGCGCTGCCGGTGCCAGCTCGACCTTTTTCTCGCGGCAAATCCGTTGCAACTCTTCCTGTTTCAGTTGCCGTTCGTTTTGGTACTCCACCAGAAGGAATGGCTGCCGCATCTTTTCAGTTGCGGCCTTGTCGAGGGCAAGGCGACGGGTGAGCGCGTTGCTGAAACTTTGCCATCTTTGGGCCAATTCATTCAACTCGCGCCAGCGTGTCTCCAACGGCGTTTTGTTGATGCCGTTCGGCCCGGCTTCAACCAACTGTGTCTTTTGGACTTTGTACCAATTTACGGTCAGCGGAGTGTCCAATTCGCGCGCGCGTTCAGACAGCGGCAAAAACACCAGAACCAGGAACAGCCATAAAAACAGCCCGCCCAATAGCAGCACCCGCTGGACAACCTTGTATTTTCTCGGGCAGATCATGGCTTTGCCTCCGGTGGTTTTGGCCACGCAATCACCGGCTGCGGCGCGGCAATTGTGGCGCGTGCCGGACTGGCGGGCGGGACAGGCGGCGCGTTTGTGCTGATGGCTGGCAGCGACAAAAATTCATTGGTTTCCAGTTCCAAAAACAGTGCGAAATGCCTGTCGGGGATGACGGCTTTTGGCTCGGCCAGGGTACGGCGCTGCTCCGGTGGCAGCACGTCAACGCTCTTGAAGCGGGCATTTTTCTTCAACTCGGTGACCACCTGGCTGAGGGTTCGCCGCATTGCCTCGCCTTCTTCTGGGATGCACAACTCGGCAACAAATCCCAGTTTTACGGGCGGGCGGTTGGTTGTGGTGGACAGGGTTGGGGGTGGCGGGAACGGCGATGGCAAAACCGGCCCGGAAAATTCAGCAGGTGGCGGCTCGTTGGTGGCGCCTACTGGAGGCGCGCTGAAATAGGTCTGGGCATCTGCAAAGAGGACGTGCCAGAAACTGCGATTAGCGCGGGTTTGTTGGAGAAGAGCGAGCGTTTGCAATGTATCATAAGTAAACTGCTGCCGCTCCAGCAGAGGGCGTACCGCCTCAAAATTGCCTGCAAGTTTTTTCCGGTTATCTTCAAGGTTGCGAATCTGCGTCCAAACCGACTGGATTTCGCCGAGCATGGCGGTTTTGCGGTTTATTATGTTGCTTTTTTGCCATGCTCCAAACGCAAGCAGCATGGCGGCCACCAGGAGCAACATGAAACTCAATGACTGGACAATTTGCGACGTCCGTTGATTTTGCCAGTTTTTTCGCAACTCCAACGGCAGCAGCGAGGCTGATTGTAAACTTTTGCCCAGGGCATGCAGGGCGGCGCCTTCCGCAACTGCAAACAAACCGGCTTCCGCCGAATCTTCGTCTGAGTCTTCAGGACCCGGCCACGGCAGAAAGGCCGGCGAGTCCGGTGCACGGTTGAGGTACTCGATGAAGCCCGGTTGTCTGGCGGCGCCGCCGCAGAGTATGAACTGGAAAGATACAAGGCTTAGCTTGAGGTTGACTTGCTCGATCAGCCATTCATTGACAAGCCTGTGCAGCTCCTGGCGCCACGTCTCGACAATTTCGACATAGGCTGAGTTGGACTTGTTTTTGGCCAGAAGCGATTGCTCGCGCTGGAGTTTTTCAGCTTCGGGGATTGTGATTTGGAGGTTCTGAGCCAATGTTTCCAAAAACATCTCATTGCCCAGTGCGAAGCTGGCGGCATGTGCACCCTGGCCGTCAATCAGAATGGCAAGTGTGGTGCTGCGCATCCCCAAATCCACAAGCACGGTTGCAGTAGTGTCCGGGTACATCCTCAGGTAGGACGCCATGAGCGCATTGCCGGTGGAAGTGGCGTCGCAGATGTTTTCGCGTTCCAGCTTCAAATTCTCCAGCAGACTGAAGACTTCGTTTTCCTGGCAAAGGGTTATCCAAAATGGATTTGCATGGCGGCCAAATGGATGCAGCGGACAATGGTCATAGGCCATTTTGGACTGGCTGAGGCCGGCGAGTTTGTAGGCTTCATTTTGAACCAGTCTGGCCACTTCAGCCTGGCTGGTTACGGGAAGATCAACAATTTGCGAGTGTGTGGTGTGTTGCGGCAAGACAAGGGCAAGTGGATAGTCGCCCAATTTGCATAGCGTTTGTTCGAGTTGTTCGGCAGCCGCCTCCGCCGGCGACGGGTCGGTTTCCGGAATGGGGACAAGCTCGCGGTGGACAATGCGGACACGGTTTAGAAAAGCTTCCGCCATAACCACCTTGAGATTGCGGCTGCCGGGGTCAATGGCAATGACGCGCCGCGCCGGCAGAACCGGTACCCCGAAAATAAAAGGAAATTGGATATGGGCAGGCACGGTTTAAGGCTTGGCAGGCGCGGTTGGTGTTGCCGGGGCGGCGGGCGGCGTGGCCGGCGGTGTTGGCAGGGACAAGGTTTTTGAGGCGGGCGCAGTCTTGCCGGTTGTGTCTTCTTCAGGCAGCACCAGCTCGCCGTTTTCCGAAAGCAGAGTTGCGGTCACGAAGATCAACAGATAGCGCGGGCGGTTGATTTCAGTGCGTCTGCGGAAGGCCGCCCCGATGATTGGGATGCTGCCCAGGACCGGGACAGACTCGACGAACTTGCGCTGCTCGCGCTCCAGGACACCGCCCATTACAACCGTCTGTCCGGACTTAATGACTGCTCTTGTGGCAAGCTCTTGTGTGCGGTATTCGGGCAATTTGATTTCGAAGGTGCCACTTACGCGGCCGTATTGGTCAAAGTCCTGGACTTTTGCGAAGGTGGTCATTTGGACTTCCTGATTGACCTGTGGTTTGAGCGCCAGCAGGATGGACCGGCCGTCACCCCCGATGCTGGCGAGCACATAGAGCGAAACGCCGGAGGTTATTTTGGTTGGCTTGCCTGCCGGCACAAGGCTCGATGCGGTCACGTACTGGCCAAGGGTTTGTTTGACGGCGTATTCCTCGTAGTAATACTGGACCTTTCCGTCGCTTATCATGGCCGGCAGGTTATTGACGAGTGTCAGTCGCGGGGCGCTCAAAGTCTGGCTTTCGCCGGATTGTTGAAGCGCGGTGATTGTGGCGCTAAGCTCGGTGCGTCCAAGGATTTTGGGAAAGAGATTTGTCCATGTCTTGCCTATGCCGGTGCTGTAATCTTTGTTGATTTCTGAAAACTTGCCCAGTCCGGTATAATCCTCTCCTTCTATCGTCGGCGTCGTGGAGCGGCCGGTTTCCCATGCAGCGCCAAGTTTCAAAAAGGCGGTTTCGCTGATTGTAATGAATCGCGCCTCAATAAGCACCTGTTGGACCGGCCGGTCAAATTCTTCGACGATTTTTTCCAGAACTTCGAGTTGTTCAGGCGTTCCACGCGCAACTATCACATTGCGTTCGTAGTCTATGAGATACTTTGAGCCGGTAAAAAATTGTTTTATCACAGTTTCTATCACCGGGTTTGTCGGCGCGTTGTCATTGACGAATTTGAGCATTTTTTGCGTTTCAGTGACTGAGCTGACGTTTGCAGCAGTTGTGGTGACGCGGGTGACATCTTCCGGCCCAAATGATGCCGGCATGATGAATCCGTGCCGGAGCCGGAACACGCGCGTCTCCTCCATCAATTTGCGCGGGTCCTTGGCATCCACGATCCAGATCAAATCCTGCCCGATTTGAAATTGGACATCCAGATTCCGCGCGACGTACCGCAAAAATTCGCCCAGTTTGACCCTGTCAAGGTTCACGCTGAGGGTCTGCTTGAAGGCGGGCAGCGCCTTGTCGGCCACGAAGTTGATTCCCTCCTGCTGTCCTACTGTGAAAATGATCGCTTCGAGAGTTACGTCGTCCAGGTGAACGGAAATTTCCTTGTCGAGTATTTTGGCCATGCGGCCTTCAGGTGATTCCAAATCGAACATCCGCGATTTCTGCCGGACGGTTTTGCCGAAATTTTCCGGGAAGTAGGGGATTGCATCCATCTTCTGGATGGCTTCACGCACATCCTGCCGCGGGGGCAGGCCGCGGTCTTTAGATTCGGTCAACAGCCGCGGGAGGCTTGGATTGAGATCAGAATTTTTTGCGTCAATCTCGCGGATTTTATCTTCAATGTTTTTTTCGCGAAGGAACTGGCGTTGTTTGGCAACCCAGCCTTGGACGCGTTTGACCGATTCGTCATCGGGCGCCTTTGCAGCCAGCGCGTTCACCCAGGCTTCCGCCTCGTCCCATTTGCCCTGACGTGCGAGTTTGAAGATGTTTTCAAACTCTTCTTCATAACGGCTGCTGTACTGGCCGGCCTTGGGGCCGGGCGCAGGATTTGCCGCCGGCTGCGCAGTTTTAACTGGCTTTGGCTGACTTTGGCATGAAGTCAGCCAGACACCTGCGCCAATGAGCAGGACCAATAACAACTGTTTTTGGCGTATCATATACAGTTTCCACAAGCCAAGTTTGCGACCGGATTATGCCGGGGCACACATTTCCCCAGGCTTTTCCGGCCATTTGCACTCCCAAGCAAAGACGATTCCGGAGCCTTGCTATTCATCCAACCACGAATGAAAAGGATGCTTCAAGCGTAAATTTTGGATTGAACAGCATTTGCCTTTCTTTGCGTGTTGACGTAAAAGAAGGCGCGAAAGGAGAGGGCTGGTTTTCGATGACGGGAGCTGTTGCGGATTGGCGGCGGACTGCTTTTTGGGTTGCCGGCGGCTTGAGTGTATTGCTGCTTGCAGCCGTTTTGGCGTTTGCGCTGCGCCCAACTGTTCCACAGACAGGTTTTTATGCCGTGAATTTGAGCAGCTACTACAATGCGCGCCTTACCAATTCAACCCTTGAACCAATGAACCGCAACAGCCCGAATTACCTCGTTGGGTTTCCGTCCGGGCTGAACAAATTCGGTGGCGTGGTTTTTGATGTGCGAGGAATATTGCAATTGTGCAACAAAGATGCTGCGCGATGGCGGATACGCTATCCAGAAAAAGTTGAAGGCATCAAAATAGGCCGTCCATTCAAGCTCATTCATCTGCTGCACGGCGTCGGGCTGGCTGAGAGGGAAAATGCTGCGGTTGCGGTGTTGGTGCTTCACTATGAGGATGGCGCAACGCGCAGCATCCCGATTCTTTATGGGCTGCATGTGCGCGATTGGATGCAGCCGGAAACCGAGAACCCCTATCAACCGGGGGTGGTCTGGATCGGCTCAAATCCAATGGCCAAACAAGCCGGCCTGCGGTTGCGCGTGTACAAGACGACACTTGAGAATCCGCTCCCAAACATTCCCGTCAAACGGCTTGATTACGTTTCGACCCTGAGCAAATGCGCGCCTTTTTTGCTGGGACTTAGTGTGGAATAGTCATCCGGGTTTCATCAGCTTTCTGGAGCTGTTCTGTCAGGTTGAAGCCATTGGACACTGCAAACTATGAAAGAAACACCTGTGGCAATTTGGGTTCTGCATTGTTGCTTGAGCGCGGAATTGGTGTGACCGGCCAATGGAAATAAATTTGGGGGAGCCGAGTCCTGGGAGTTTTCATTGACTGGCTGGCCTGCGTGTGGCATTTGTAACTCAATAAAAAGCGCGGTTTCCAGATCGAGCGCGCGGCGCCGGTTTCAACATTATGCGAACTGGAAAAGCAATGTTGCCGGCTGCCGGGAGCGCCTCCCTGGCAGCCAAATAAGTTTAATTGTAATGAAAGCGTTGCCGACCCTTGCGGATTGCGCTGGTAGTGCTGTGCGCATATTTGTTTTCATGCTTCTAGTCATCAGCCTGCCGGCTGCGGGGCGCGAGGCCAAGCCGCCCATGAGCTGGCTGGCAAAGGTGCGGGCTGCTGCAGATGTCCCGTCTCTTGTCATGCCGCCTGTTGACGTAAAGGCGGAGCTGGCAGCCGATGCCAAGGCGGTTGCTCCGGGGCCGTTGCGATATGCAGTTTCCTCAAAGGTTTTCGTCACGCCACAGACCCACGGATTGTGGGAGGATGTTCCAGGAGGGCGGCTCTGGCGGCTGCGAGTTATTTCAGAGGGCGCCACTGATTTGAATTTTGGATTTTCGTTATTCTGGCTTCCTGAGGGCGCCACTCTGCACATTTATTCGGAAACCGAGCAGTACTTTCAAGGGCCGTTCACGGCGCAGGACAACAAGCCGCACGGGCAGCTTTGGACGCCGGTGGTGCCCGGAGGCGTCGGGGTTATTGAGTTGTTTGTGCCGGAAAAGGTGTGGGACTTTCCGCGGTTGGAGCTATGGCATGTGGGGCTTGGCTACCGCGATTTGTTTCACAAGCAGCCTGAGTTGCCCGGGGAAAAAGCGGGGTCATGCAACATAGATGTGATATGTCCGCAGGGCGACCAGTGGCGGAATGAAATGCGGAGTGTGGCGCGCTATTCAATTTCAGGTGGCGGGCTTTGCACCGGCACGCTGGTGATGAACACCGCGCGCGATTTCAAGAATTACTTTCTCACAGCCAACCACTGCGATGTCAACAGCGGCAATGCCGCCAGCGTGGTGGTTTACTGGAATTTTCAATCGCCTACATGCGGCCAGCATGGAGGCGGTTCGCTGAGTCAGAACCAGAGCGGCGCAATTTTCAGGGCGGCCAAGGCGGACGTGGATTTTGCGTTGCTGGAGCTGGAGGACGTGCCGGATGCGTCATTTCAAGTTTATTACGCCGGCTGGGACCGTTCCGGCAATGTGCCAAACGGCGCGGTTTGCATACATCATCCGAATGGGGATGAAAAATCCATCAGCTTTTCAACCACACCGTTGGGGACGGTTGACAGTTGCATCGGTTCGGGCGGCTCATCCACGCACTGGCAGGTTATATGGAGTACCGGCACCACCGAGCCTGGCTCTTCCGGCGCGGCCATTTGGGACCCAAATTCGCGCCTGATAGTCGGCACGCTCTCTGGCGGCGGCGCCTCTTGCAGCACGCCCAATTCCCCGGATTGTTTTGGAAAGTTTTCCATTTCCTGGGCAAGCGGCAGTTCACCGGCAACGCGGTTGCGCGAGTGGCTTGACCCGTTGAACACAGGGGCAACAAGTGTTTCCGGACAAGACCCGCGGTTGTCGGTGGCCATCATGGCGGAAAGCGCAACGCTTATTTCAGAGGGTTGCCAGCCGACAAACGGTGTGATTGACCCGGGCGAAACCGTCACCATCCGCGTCACATTGCGCAACAACGGCGGTGTCAGCACCACAAATCTTGTGGCCACGCTTCTGGCAACAAACGGCGTTACCGCTCCCGGGGCGGCTCAAACTTATGGCGCAATGGCAACCGGCACCCCGGTTTCGCGCGAATTTACATTTACCGCAGCCGGTGTTTGCGGCGGGAGAATATCGCCCACGTTGCAGTTGCAGGACGGCTCGGCCAGTTATGGGACGGTGAGCTTCAACTTTACACTGGGCAAGCCTGTGGTCAGTTATTCGGAGCGGTTTGACAGTGTCAGCGCGCCTTCACTTCCTTCGGGCTGGACGGCCAGCGTGACCGGCACCGGCGCGGCTTGGGCGACTGCGACCACACAAAACGATACCCCTCCCAATGCCGCTTTTGCGCTGAACGCGGCAAGTGTATCCGATAATCTTTTGACTTCACCGAGTATATTTATCACAAACTCAGGGGCGCAGTTGACTTTCCGGCATCGTTACGCGCTTGAAGCCGGGTTTGACGGCGGCGTTTTGGAAATTTCAGTAGGCGGCGGAGGTTTTACGGACATTATTACCGCTGGCGGTTCGTTTGTGGAGGGAGGGTATAACGGCACGATAAGCACACTTTACGGCAACCCGCTCCGTGGCCGTCAGGCGTGGACTGGCAGCAGCGGCTCTTTCATAACCACCACGGTAAACCTGCCGGCTTCAACTGCCGGCAACAATGTCCGGTTTAGATGGCGGTTGGGCTGTGACCAGAGCCTTGCCGATGCCGGGTGGTATGTGGATACGGTTGCGGTATGGGATGGCTACGCATGCTGTGTTGGGCTGCAGCCGCCACTCATAACACAGCAGCCACAAAGCCAGACGGTGCCGCCGGGGACAAATGTCAATTTCGAGGTCGTTGCCACCGGCACAGCCCCATTGGGCTATCAATGGCGCATCAATGGCACCAATATTTTGAACGCAACCAACAGTATTTTGAGCTTGAGCAATGTCACGCCGGTTTTGAACGGGAACTATGACGTTGTGGTTGCCAATTCGGCGGGGGCGGTTACCAGCTCGGTGGCCGTCCTTACTGTCACCACAAATCTTTCGCTGCCGGTCATCACACAGCAGCCGCAGAGCCAGGCGGTTTCAGCCGGGACGAATGTAACGCTTGCTGTTGGCGCAACCGGCCTGCCGCCGCTGCTTTATCAATGGCGTTTCAACGGCACGAATATACTCGGCGCAACAAATGCCAGCCTGCCACTTGCCAATGTGCAGACCAATCAAGCGGGCAACTACGATGTAATAGTGGCCAACGCCGCCGGCTCGGTGACGAGCGCCGTCGCAGTGCTGACTGTCATCATAAGCGGCACGCCGCCGGCAATCACTCAGCAACCGCAAAGCCAGTCGGTTGCGGCAGGAGCCAATGTGCAGTTGAGCGTGGTTGCCACCGGCACCGCACCGTTGAGTTATCAGTGGCGTTTTGGGGGCACGCCATTGAACAACGCAACTTCCGCAGTTTTGATTTTGAACAATATTCAGCCCGGTCAGGCCGGAAATTACGATGTGGTGGTATCCAATCCTTTTGGAGCAGTCACCAGCGCCATGGCACAGGTTACAATCAGCGCGCTGCCAGTAATAACTGTTCAGCCGCAGAACCAGATTGTGTTTGTTGGTGATTCAGTTGTCTTTTCTGTTGTGGCAAGCGGCACGCCGCCGCTGTCCTACCAATGGCGACACAACGGCGTGGACATTCCCGGCGCAAACACGGCAGCTTTGGTTTTGCCAGCCGTTTCACCAAGCGACGCCGGTAGTTACTATGTGGTTGTTGGGAATGCAGCCGGCTCGGTCAACAGCGCGGTGGCCAGCCTGACTGTTAATTCGCCGCCTTATATCATGGTGCAGCCGCAGGACCAGACGGTCATGGCCGGCTCCACGGTCTCATTTGTGGTTTCGGCCGGCGGCTCGCCGCCCATGTCCTATCAATGGTATTTTGCCGGAGGTGCGATTCCTGGCGCAAACGGCGGCGGACTGAGCCTTACCAATGTGCAACTGGCGAATGCCGGCGAATATTATGTGATAATTAGCAATGCCTATGGCACCGCCCGGAGTGGCATTGCATATTTGAACGTGCTCCAGCCCATCCCGCTTCAGCAGGCGCTCAATTCAACCAACTCATGGATAACAACGGAAGCCGCACCGTGGTTTGGACAGTTCAGCGTCACCCATGACGGCCAGCACGCCGCGCAATCGGGAGCCATTGGGAACAATGGAAAATCCATCCTGGAAACAACCGTTACCGGCCCCGGCATCGTTTATTTCTGGTGGAAAGTTTCCTCGCAAACCAACGGCGATTACCTTCATTTTTCAATTGGCAATACAGTGCGCAGAACCATATCTGGCGAAGTTGACTGGACACAGGTTGCTATTCTGGTTCCGTCAGGGCCGCAGAAACTGACCTGGACTTACATCAAAAACGCCGCCGGCACGGCAGGGGCCGATGCGGGCTGGGTTGATCAGGTGGAATTTTATCCGTTGCGCGCAGCCTTCAACTTCAAGACGCGCCTGCTTTTCTCGCTACGGATGCAGACGCAGCCCGGATTTACTTACACTTTGGAAGCCACTGAATCGCCGGCATCCGGCCCGTGGACATCCATCACCTCGGTGCAGGGCGATGGCACCGAAAAGGTCTTCCTTGATCCATTTGCCTCCACCCCCCGCCGCTTCTACCGCATCCGCGTGGAGTAACCCCAAGGGTGGCGTAGTGCGCCAGAAGTAAGTGTTACCCGGCATCGTGGCGGGCGGCCAATTTTTTTCAAAAAAGGCGTGGAAAAGGGTGGGCAGTGGGGTATAATGAAGCCATGTTTCCGTCCGTTGATACGCGCCAGCCTACTGAGGTTGAGATAGAGGTGCAGCGGATATTTCATGAGATGTATCCGACGGCTGACCGGTACGTAATCCACAAGGCGTTCGGATGGATAACCGATTGTTTCAATGGCAAATATGGGAATTACCAGCCGATTGATGCGCTGTATCATGATTTGGAGCATACCTTGCAGGGGACGCTTTGCCTCGTAAGGTTGCTGCAGGGGCGGCATCAGGCCGGCGCAAAGCCGGAATTAAACGCGAGGCAATTCGAGCTTGGGCTTCTGGCCATATTGATGCATGACACCGGCTATTTGAAGACCCGGGATGACACGGTGGGCACCGGCGCCAAGTACACACCCATACACGTGGACAGAAGCGCGGAGTTTGCGGCGGTTTTTCTGCGAGAAAAGGGATATGCCGAGCCGGAGATTCGCGCAGTACAAAATATGATTCATTGCACCGGCGTGAATGTAAATCTCGCGGCAATTCCTTTTGCGGAAGAATGGGAGCGGACGGTCGGTTTTGCGCTGGGTTCGGCGGATTTGTTGGGGCAGATGGCCGCTGACGATTACGTGGACAAACTGCCGATTCTTTACGAAGAGTTCGAGGAAGCGGCACGGTTTAACAAGGGAACAGGCACTTTGGTCGGCAATTTTGCAAGCGCCCTCGATTTGATGGAGAAGACGCCCTTGTTTTGGGAGAAATATGTTTTAGTAAAGTTGGAGCGGGATTTCAAAGGCCTTTACCATTTTTTACGGCGTCCTTACCCCGACGGCCCCAACCCTTACATTCAACGCATTGAAGCGAATCTTCAAAAATTGCGGGAGCGCCTCGAAAAACTTCGCCGTGAAGCCGGGAAATGATTTGACCGGCGGCGGTTTTTGTGCTTAGGTTTATTGGCGCATAATGCAGGGGGAAAACCACTGAGAATTGGCATGAAACCAGCTTGTGCAAATGGAGACGGGACGAAAAGGCGTCAAATGAGTGATAAAAGTGGACAAGCGAGCCAAAATGGCGCAAAGTGAGTGAGATATGAGCGAGGATGCGATGCAAAACTTCACGCCACGCGCGCAGCAAGTGCTGGCGTTGGCGAAGAAGGAGGCTGATAGGTTTAACCACAATTTTGTGGGTACGGAGCATCTTTTGCTCGGACTGATCAAGTTGGGGCAGGGCGTGGCGGTGAACGTTCTGTTGAAGATGGGGCTGGATTTGGAGACTTTGCGCCGGGAAGTGGAAAAGGTGGTCGGTACCGGGCCTGATCAAAAGGTGGTTGGCAACATTCCGTTTACTCCGCGGGTGAAGAAGGTGCTTGCGCTTGCGGCGCGGGAAGCCAAAAGCCTGAATCATACCTACGTTGGGACTGAGCATATTTTGCTGGGATTGCTGCGGGAGGGCGACGGCGTGGCTGCGCGCGTGCTCAAGAGCCTGGATGTGGACATTGAGGAGGTAAGGAGGGAAGTACTGAAGGAATTGGACCCACAAAATTTCCAGAGCCAGCGGGATGAACCGGGCGGCGGTCCCATGGAGGATGAAGAGCGACCGGCGCCGCCCAGCGAGAGGAGGGCCGAAGTCAAGACACCGGCGTTGAAGGCGTTTGGGCGCGATTTGACGGAGATAGCGCGGCGCGGCGAGCTTGACCCGGTGATCGGACGGAAGGCCGAAATTGAGCGGGTGATACAGATTTTGTGCCGGCGCACCAAGAACAATCCCGTGCTGCTTGGTGAGGCCGGAGTGGGCAAGACAGCCATTGTGGAGGGACTGGCGCAGGAGATAGCGCGGGGCAATGTGCCCGAATTGCTGCGCGACAAGCGGGTTGTGACGCTGGATTTGGCGTTGATGATAGCCGGCACCAAATACCGCGGACAGTTTGAAGAGCGCATCAAGGCGGTGATGGATGAAATCCGGCGTTCGAAAAATGTCATCCTGTTCATTGACGAATTGCACACGATAGTGGGCGCAGGCTCGGCCGAGGGGACGATGGACGCCTCCAACATCATCAAGCCGGCCTTGAGCCGTGGCGAGCTGCAGTGCATTGGCGCGACCACGCTGAATGAGTACCGAAAGTACATCGAGAAAGATGCGGCGTTGGAACGGCGCTTCCAGAGCGTCAAGGTTGATGCGCCGTCAGTTGATGAGGCGATTTTAATTCTGAAGGGACTGCGTCCAAAATACGAGGAACATCACAAGGCCACGATTACCGATGCGGCGATCGAGGCCGCGGTGCGGCTTTCCGACCGATACATAACCGACAGGTTTTTGCCGGACAAAGCCATTGATTTGATGGATGAGGCCGGGGCGCGGGCGCGGATAGGGGCTATGACTCGCCCGCCGGAGGTGAAGGACATCGAGGCCGAGATAGAACAGTTGCGCAAGGAAAAGGAGGCTGCAATCAAGCGCCAGGACTACGAGGTGGCGGCGGCCATGCGTGACAAGGAGAAGCAGGCCAAGGAGAAACTCGATAATATTATCAGCGAGTGGAAGATCGCCCGCGAAGAAAAGCGGGTGAAGGTTGACGAGGATGACATTTTGCATGTGGTGTCGAAGTGGACGGGCATACCGCTGAAGCGCATGGAGCAGGATGAAGCCCGTCGGCTTCTGAACATGGAAGAGGAGATGTGCCGTGTGATAATCGGGCAACGTGAAGCCGTGGCAGCCGTCTGCAAGGCGTTGCGCCGATCGCGCGCGGCGTTGAAAGACCCGAAGAGGCCGATTGGCACGTTTGCGCTGCTGGGGCCTACTGGCGTTGGAAAGACGCTTCTGGCAAAGACTCTGGCGGAGCACATGTTCGGCGATGCGCGGGCGTTGATACAGCTCGACATGAGCGAGTATATGGAAAAATTCACCGTGTCGCGGCTGATAGGCTCGCCGCCCGGATACGTTGGTTACGAGGAAGGCGGCCAGCTCACCGAGGCGGTGCGCCGGCGCCCGTACAGCGTGGTGTTGTTTGACGAGGTTGAGAAGGCCCACGCTGATGTAATGAACATGCTTTTGCAGATTTTGGAGGAAGGCAAACTGACGGACAGCGTCGGGCGCGTGGTAAGCTTCCGCAACACGGTGGTGCTGCTGACATCCAACGTCGGCGCGGACATCATCCGCAGGCAGACAACAATGGGCTTCTCGCCAATCAGCGATGAGACAAGTTATGAGAAGATGCGCGAGAAGATACTCGATGAGGCCAAGAAGGTGTTTCGCCCTGAATTTCTGAACAGGCTGGATGATGTGATCGTGTTCCGGTCGCTTACGAAGCCAGATTTGATTGCGATTCTCGACCTGGAGGTCGGAAAGGTTGTCGAACGGCTCAAGGGAAAGAATCTGCGGCTGGAGCTTGATGCAAAAGCGCGCGATTTCCTCGTTGAAAAAGGATACGATCCGCAATACGGGGCGCGTCCAATGCGGCGCGCGGTGGAGAAGTACCTGGAAGACCCGTTGGCAGAGGAATTGCTCAAGGGCACGTTGAGCGGCACCGAGCCGGTGCGCGTGACGCTCGAGGGCGATAAACTGGTCTTTTCACAAAAGGCCTCCGCCGCAGGCGCGGTGACATCTTAATTCCACCAGATTCGCATCCTTGTTTCTTTTCGCGCCGGCCGGCGGCGAGTTGTTGACATTGCCGGCCGTCTGTTTCACCATCAGCGACGTGAAGCACGGTAATTTTTATTCACGAAGGATTTTTTTGAAACGTGGAATTGCAGCAGCCGCGGCAGGCGCCGCGTTGCCGACAATATTGCCTGGCGGCATTCTGGCCGCGCCGGGGCGTCCCGGGCCGAATGATAAAATTGGCATCGGTTTTATAGGAATCGGCCGGCGCGCTTCCGAACTGCTGGCCAACGCGCTGCGGCTTGGTGAGGCCAGGATAGTCGGGTTTGCCGATGTCAACATGAAGCGGGCGCGTGAAAACGCGGCTCGGCACAATGCATTTGCCTGCCAGGATTACCGTAAACTGCTCGAAAGAAAGGATGTGGACGCGATAATGACGGCCACACCGGAGCACTGGCGGGTGCGGATTTGCGTGCATGCATGCCAGGCTGGCAAGGATTTGTATGTCGAGAAACCAATGAGCCTGACGGTTCGCGAGGGGCGGGTGATGGTGGAGGCGGTGCGAAAGTACGGGCGTGTGTTTCAAACCGGCAGCCAGCAGCGTTCAATGTATCTCGACATGGCCGCCTGCGAATTTATCCGCAGCGGCGGATTGGGCAAAATTAAAAAGGTGCTTGCCTACAACTATCCAAGCCCGTGGGAGCATAATCTTCCGGCGGAGCCGGTGCCTGATGAGCTGGATTGGGAGATGTGGTGCGGCCCAGCGCCGCTTGTGCCTTTCAACAAAGATATTTATGCCCCGCGCGCGAATCCAGGCTGGCTGTCTTTCCGTCCGTATTCAGGCGGTGAAGTCACCGGCTGGGGTTCGCATGGTTATGACATGATTCAATACGCGTTGGGAATGGATGAGAGCGGGCCGGTTGAGTTTTGGGTTGAGGGCGGGCCGTTTAATCCGCCCACGTACACGGCTCCGGAATCCAAGGCGCGCGGCGACAAGATTTGCTCGGAACCAAAGGTGTTCTTCAAGTACGCAAACGGAATCGTGGTTGAACCCGGCCAGGGCCCCATGTCAGGCGGGGTGTTTTACGGGGAAAAAGGCTGGTTGAGGGTGGAACGCGGCCGGCTGGATTCTGATCCGGAGGAAATATTTATCGAATTGAAAAGGAAAAGGCCGGCAGGATTCAGCGAGGATCATGTTGCAAGATGGCTTTCGGCAATCCGGACACGCCAGCGGCCAAACGCGGACGTGGAGACAGGGCATCGCTCCGCCAGCGTGTGCCATCTGGTCAACATTGCGCGCTGGACCGGGCGGCGATTGAAATGGGACCCGGTCAAGGAAGTTTTTCCGGACGATGCCGAGGCCAACAAGTTTTTGGACCGCGAGCGTCGCAAGGGTTACGAGATGCCGGAGAAAGTTTGAGCTTGGGCGTCTGAGCCGCAATAAATTTGCCTGTTTATCGTGGGGCAGGGGTGCCTTGTTTCGTCCGTGGCAACCGTGGCGGTTGCCGGTGTGGCTGGGCTGCCTGTGCTGCTTTTACATGAAACGGCCTGCAGTCTGTTCAAATACATTGTGGCACATTGGCTGCAGTGAAAATGCACTATAAACTTTCCTGAAGGAGAGATGGTTAAATTTAAGCTTGCAAATTGTAAATAACATTTACAATTTGCACGCATGAACACAATTCCGCGGTTGCTCGAAAAACAAGTCCGGCGATGGCTTGAACAGTTTCCTGCCGTCGCGCTCCTGGGACCACGTCAGTGCGGAAAGTCAACGCTTGCCAGAACACTATTGGCGGGCATTCCCGACGCGGTGTATCTGGATTTGGAGCGGCCATCAGATCTTGCCCGCCTTCGCGACCCGGAGGCTTTCTTTGAAGTCAACGCCGGCCGGCTAATTCTGTAACACCCCTGCTGGAATTGATTAAAACACTGCAAAAGATGGGCTGAAATGGGCGCTTTGCGACGGGCGCCAATGCAATCTGCCGTGGCACTCAAAGCGTGCAGGGGAGCGGGGGAAATCCTTTTTTGGGCTTTATTGAAGACGTCATTGAGTTTACACTACGGGCCATGCTGTTGAATTTTGCAAAGATGAACGGCGCCGGCAACGATTTTGTGCTGATGGACAATCGGGATGGCACTATAGCGCTGACGCCGGCACAAGTTGCGCGATTATGTCACCGGCAGCGGGGCATTGGGGCTGATGGAATCATTCTGCTGGAAAAGTGCGCAAGCGGGCGTGCGGACTGGGCGTGGCAGTTCTATAACAGCGACGGCAGCATGGCGGAGATGTGCGGCAACGGGGCGCGTTGTTTTGCCCGATTTATTCAAAAACTTACCGGAGTTGAAAACAAGGTTACATTTGAAACAGTCGCAGGTGTTGTAACGGCGTGGTTTCGGGGCGAGCGTGTGACGGTTGGTCTGACCGCGCCGCACGATTTGCGGTTGAATGTGGAGGTGCCGCTGCCGGGCGGGGCGGTGTCATGCCATTGTCTGAACACGGGCGTGCCGCATGCGGTTATGTTTGTGCCGGATGCGGACAAGGCGATGGTGCAGCAGACAGGCTCGCAGTTGCGGTACAATCCGGTGTTCGCGCCGAAGGGGACGAATGTTAATTTTGTGCAGGTGCTGGGTCCGCAGACCATTCGAGTGCGCACATACGAGCGCGGGGTTGAGGGCGAAACCCTGGCTTGCGGCACCGGCGTGACGGCTTCTGCGCTGCTGGCAGCAAAGGTTCATCGGATGGCATCTCCGATAAAAGTGCGTGTGCAGGGCGGGGACGAGCTTGAAGTCAGTTTCCGTGAGCAAAATGGCGAGTTCACGGATGTGCAACTGACCGGGCCGGCTGAATTTGTATATGAGGGACGGATCGAACTTTGATTAGATTTCAGGCTGGCAAAAAGGCCGCGATTGCGGGAAGGTGGGCGACCGATGCAGACAAAGAATATGATTTTCAAAGGCACGTACACGGCGCTGGTTACGCCGTTCAAAAAAGGCGCGCTGGATGAGGATGCGTTTTCACGGCTTGTGGAAATGCAGGTTAAGGCCGGGGTGGATGGGATAGTGCCGGTGGGAACCACGGGTGAATCGCCTACTCTGGATTACGAGGAACACATTCGGGTGATTCAACTGGCGGTTCAGTATGCGCGCAAGCGGGTTAAGGTCATCGCAGGCAGCGGGGCTAATTCGACCAAGGAAGCCATATACCTGACGAGGGCGGCGGAGGACGCCGGCGCCGATGCCTCGTTGCAGGTGGCACCTTATTACAACAAGCCATCACAAGAAGGTCTTTTTCAGCATTTCAAGGCAATTGCAAATGCCACGCGGCTGCCAATCATACTTTACAGCATCCCGGGCCGGTGCGGAGTTGAAATTGGCGTGGAGACGGTGCGGCGGCTGGCGCAGGAGTGTTCAAATATCACTGGCATCAAGGAGGCCGGCGGCAATGCGGACCGCGTCAGCCAGTTGCGGATAGCCACAGGACAGGCGTTCACGATTTTAAGCGGCGATGATTCGCTGACGTTGCCGTTTATGGCTGTTGGTGCGCAGGGTGTCATAAGCGTGGCATCGAATGTGATACCGCGCGAGGTGGCGCGGATGGTGCGGTCATTTGCAGATGGCAATTCCGGTCAGGCGCTGCGATTGCATCTGAAGTATTATCCGTTGTTCAAGGATTTGTTCATTGAAACGAATCCTGTGCCGGTGAAGGCGGCCCTTGCGATGATGGGGTTGATTGAAGAAGAGTGCCGGCTGCCATTGGCGCCGCTGAGCGCGAAGAACCGTGAAACGCTGCGTCAGACACTGCAGGCGTGCGGATTGTTGAAGTAAAATTATGTTGAAAGTAGCCATTATAGGAGCAAAAGGCCGCATGGGTCAGGCATTGCTCTCCTGTGCCGCCCGGATGTCTGGAGTCATCCAGGTTGCTGCTGCGGTTGATATTGGTGATGATTTGCGAGCCGGAATAGAGGCCGCAGGTGTGGTGATTGATTTCAGCCATCATGAGGCAACGCCGCAGGTCGCAGCATGGTGCGCAGAGATGCGCAGGCCGCTTGTCATCGGGACAACCGGGCACTCGGCCGCCGAACAACTTCAAATCTCACAGTGCAAGAGCGCCATTCCGATTGTGTGGAGCGCGAATTTTTCAACCGGCGTCAACACGCTCTTCTGGCTGGCGCGCCGCGCGGTGGAAATTTTGGGGCCTGATTTCGACATTGAAATTGTCGAGATGCATCATCGGCTCAAAAAGGATGCGCCCAGCGGTACCGCGATGAAATTGGCTGAAATTCTGGCTGCAGCGAGGGGGTTGCGCACGGCGGATGATTTGCGGCATGGCCGAGAAGGGCTGGTTGGTGAGCGGCCGCGCAATGAGATAGGCATCCATGCGGTTCGCGGCGGGGACGTGGTGGGGGATCATACGGTGATTTTTGCGGCAGTTGGCGAGCGGATTGAATTGACGCACAAGGCTTCCAGTCGTGAAACCTTCGCACAAGGGGCACTTCGGGCGGCACAGTGGGTGGTTGACAAAAAGCCCGGCATTTACGACATGCAGGATGTACTGGGTTTGAAGTGAGCGCCCCCCGGCATAATGCCCTCCAGCCAGGCCCCGAATGGGTGCTGGCAGCTCTAGGCTCGAATTTGGGTGACTCGCCGGCCATTTTGCGCGCTGTCATTGAACGGCTGCGAACAATAGTGCCACCGCCTCTGATTGTTTCATCATTTCGCTGGACTGAGCCGGTGGATTGCCCGCCAGGCTCGCCGCCATTTCTTAATGCCGCAGTGGCTTTTGCGCCGCCCCCGGGAGAAACACCAGAGTCATTGCTTGCAAAATTCAAGCAATTGGAGAGGGATTTCGGCCGGAGACCCAAACGCGTGGCTAATGAGCCGCGCCCGTTGGATTTGGATTTGATTGCCTTTGGGAGGCAGACGCGGCAGTCAACGGAGTTGACTTTGCCGCATCCGCGCGCAGCGAGCCGCCGTTTTGTCCTTGAGCCGTTGAATGAAATTGCGCCGGACTTTGTTTTGCCCGGCCAAACTCAAACCGTGTCGCAACTATTGGCGGCTTTGGAGATATAGGCGGGCGTGCGAATGACCAGGCTGATCAAGGCTCACAATTCAGCGGCTGCAAGTCGAGCCGGCGGAAGAAAATTTCGGCGCCATTTGATTGAAGCAAAATCCGGCCCATGTTTGGGCGGGCATCACTTCCAATAAATGCGGTCTTTCCGTTGACAACTACTTTCAGGCGGCTGCCGTAGCAAAATATTTCCATGGTATTCCATTCGCCGTGGGGTTTCTCCAAATCGTGAGGCGCGCGATAACCGACACGGTCTTCAACCGGATCGTCTCCCGGCCGTTTGAAAGTGTCATAGGAACGGACTTTGGTGACTCCATCCCTGCAAAGTTGTGCGCCTTCCAAAACCACAACATCGCCGGTCTGGCCTTCGGCGATCTGGCATTCGATGGACTTCATCCAAACCTTGTCCAGGCCGGTGCCATGAATGAGTATTCCGCTGTTGCGGGGGCGGTTCGTGCGCGAGCCCCAGGTTTGTTCCCCCCATTTATACTCGGCCACGAGGTGGTAATTTGAATAAGCGTTTTTTGTGGCGATGTAACCTCGGCGTTTGCCGCTGATGCGCAAAATGCCATTCGTCAGGGTGAAGACGCCGTCTTTGTCCCAAAAAGTGCCGTCTTTCTCAATCCACGTATAAAAGGCATTGAGGTCCTTGCCATTAAGAAGATGTTGTGTTGGAGCATGTGCGGGGGTGAAGCCGAGCCAGTCGCGGAGTTGTTGCAGAGTTGATTCTGAATTTCCGGCGTTGGCTTTTTCATCTGCCCCAGAGGCAAGTGGCAGAGCCAGCGCAAACAAGGCGGCCAAGCCCAACCGGCTTAGCACCTGCATGAGATTGCCTTGCCTGAATTTCATGGTTAAAGGGTATTCTATTATTCCGCGTATGGCAATTTCTTTTCGTCCGGTTGTGAAGCGCCGGAGAGTGACTACTTTTTAGATTGGGAAATGGCGGCGTTGGCCTTGCGGAGTTTGTTGGAGAGGTCCATCGCGATATTGCGCATGACAACCATGCCGAGGTGCGGCTCGCGCTGCACCAATTCCATAAAAGCAATGCGCTGGACGACAAGCAGGATGCTGGGTTGTGCGGCGATTGCCATGGCTGTGCGGGGGGCGCCATCAAGAAAGGCCAGCTCGCCAAAAATCTGGCCGCTGTTGATTGTGGCGATGGGCTTGCTCTCTTCGCTTAGCGCAATGTCAACCTGCCCGCGCATTACCACATACGCCTCATTGCCGGCGTCGCCCTTGTTGAAGATGCGCTCGCCCGGACGGAAGAGCTTCTGTATAAACAGACGTGCGATTTTTCGCAACTCGCCATCCCCAAGCCCTTCAAAAATGGGCAGGCCGCGGAGCAGGTTGATAATGGCAATGCCCATCTTTTGATCCTGGAAATTTTGATCAACGATTTTGGCAATGGCCAGCGCGTGTGGTGTGAGCGAAGCGGTCTCCGGCGTATAAAGCATGTTCAATTTAACCAGCTTGATGACATCTGTTTGCCGGTTGTCCAGTGTGAAAAAGCCGGGGAAGTAGGCGATGGGCACAAATCCGAGCTGCTCCGCGCTTTTGAGCAGGCGCGTGGCCGATGCCAGCACGTCCACCTCAAGATATGCCGCGCTCATGACTTCCTGGGCTTTGCGCACTGTGTTTTGAAAGACTGCGCCAAGGCTCAAATCATCGGTTGAGAATGAATCAAGCACGCGCACGCAGCGATCTTGCTCGTCGAAAAAGTAGGCCAGGCCGCAAACCATTTTATCGCCGCGTTGGCCAAGATATGCGCGGAACGGACAGGAGTCATTGAGCCGGAGAAAACCAGCGCCCCTATTGTAGCCTGTTGAGATTTCCACAAACGGATGCTCTGCGCGTGCCTGCTGCTGCCAGAGAACAAAATCATCAAAACTGGCTTCGATGATGCGCAAATCTGAGGATTGCAGCGGATAGCCGGTTGCGCCATCACGAACAGTCAGCGGCTGTGGCACGTTGAAGCTTTCGAGCACCTTTGTGGCGAGTTCGCATACCTGCGGGAGCGAATCAGAAATTGGCTGGCGGCTGACCAGCACCGGTGTGGCCGAGTGCACGTAAAAGAGCACTCCCTGCCGGGTGCGCAGGATGTGTTTGTGTGGCTGGAATCCGACACACTTGTAACCGGCGTCCTCGCAGAGCTTTTGCTGGGCCATGTCCGTGGCCGGAACACGGATTACAATCATTTGCCCCCTGGCTTCGCCAAGCTCTGTAATTCGCTGCAAAAGCAGCATGGCCGAACTGTCATTGTAACTTTCAGGCCGAAACAGATTCCGCCCCAAATTCGCCACCGGATTGTTTGTGGCATCAACTGGTTTCAGGATGGTGATGGCACATTGGAGCCTGCCGCCAGAGCCAACTACAAAGGTTTCAGAGCCGCTGGCCGGATCAAGTTGCCTGCCCACCCATGCCGGATCGTAAACATCCTTCGCCGGATACTCGTCGCCCAAGCAAGCCTTGAGCAACTCAACCCAGGCTGCAGCATCCCCGGCACTTGCCTGTCTGACAGTTCCTGCCATGAAAAAAAGATAATTGCCGCTTACACGCCAATAAACCTATTGCGGCTGCCATTGAGGGCAAGTTTGGTGCCCGCGACAGGATTTGAACCTGTACGATGTTACTCACTAGAACCTGAATCTAGCGCGTCTGCCAATTCCGCCACGCGGGCACTCCAAACAACCGCCTTAAACTTAGGGCCGGCGCACGGCCACGTACTGTTAAACCGGCGCACAACCGTTTGTCTGGCATTACAGTTAACCCACTCGTCCGGTTTGAGCAAGTGGAAAATTTCGTGCTTTGGGATTGTCCTTGGACAAATGCCGGGCCTTAATTGGTCATGAACTTTTTGATTGCGTCATTGATTGGCCTTGCCAGCGGTGTGGCAAGCGGTTTGTTTGGGGTTGGCGGTGGAATAGTAATGGTGCCTGCGATGCTTTATCTGCTCAGTCCGCCAATTCGCGACATCAAACAGGCGGTGGGTACATCCCTTATTGTCATAATTCCTACAGCGCTGATGGGCGGCTTCCGGCATCAGGCCAGCGACAATGTTCACTGGCGTGTGGCCTTGTGGCTGATACCCGGTGCGGTTGTTGGGAGCTGGCTTGGTGTCTGGCTTGTAACCCACCAACTTTCCAATGACAGCTTGAAGCGGCTGTTTGGCTGCCTGCTGGTGGTTGTGGGGGCAAGGCTGCTTCTGTTCAAGAATTGAATCAAATGCCGGTGGAAACGGTGTTCTGATCAATGAGCCATTGCGTTTATGCAGCCTGTCTGTTAATAACAGTAAATGGGTGACTTATTATGGATGCAAGCTCGTTGAGCCTTGAGATGCTGGGGTGGAGCGCTGAGCGCGAGAGCGAATTTGCCAGATGGCGCGCCGAAAAGCTCGAACCGGGGCGGGTGGTAATCGAGGACAAACAAAATTACACGCTTTTTACGCGTCTGGGCGTGCTGGAAGGCAGGGCCTCCGGGCAACTGTTGCAGGCTGCCCGAAGCCAGGCCGAGCTTCCAAAAGTTGGCGATTGGGTGGCGGTGGAGCCGCGGCCGGACCATAAAAAAGCGCTAATCCGATATGTGTTGCCGCGGACGACAAAGCTGGCCAGAAAAGTTCCGGGCAGGCCGTCTGAGGAGCAAGTTTTGGCAACCAATGTGGATGTAGCCTTTTTGGTTCAGTCCTTTGATCAGGGCTTAAACCAGCGGGTGTTGGAGCGAATGTTGTTGAGCGTAAGGGAGGCTGGCATCAAACCGGTGGTTGTGCTCAACAAATGCGATTTGAGCCGGACGGTTGAAGAGGTTCTGGCGCAGGCCCGAAATTCAGCAGGCGATGCGCCGGTTCTTGCCGTAAGTGCCAGGACTGGAAAAAATGCCCGGCATCTGTTAGATCACATCAAGCCGGGGCAGACAGGTGTCCTGTTGGGGGCTTCGGGTGTTGGCAAATCCAGCCTGATCAACCGGCTTTATGGGGAGGAAGTTGCGACAGTAACGCCAGTGCGTGACAGCGATGCAAAGGGCCGGCACACAACCACCTGGCGCGAGCTGATTGTCCTGCCGCAGGGCGCGCTTATCATTGACACTCCCGGACTGCGCCAGTTTCAACTCTGGGTGGCGGGAGAAGGTTTGCAGGAAACCTTCCCGGAGATTTTTGAGCTGGCGGCAGGTTGCAAATTTCGCGATTGCCGACATGAAGCTGAAACAGGGTGCGCTGTAAAAGCAGCGCTGGAGGCTGGGCGGCTTTCAGTGGAGCGATACCAGAATTTTCTTAAAGTTCGGAGGGAAATCGAGGCTCTGGAGCAGGCGCGGCTGAAACGCCAGTGGAAGCCGGCCGGCAGGCCGAAAAGGGAGCGCATTCTGGAAGACAGCGATGAGTAGAGGCATCAGATGGTGCCGAGCTGCGCCTTCGAAAAACGAACATTAAGATGGGGACAGCCGTCAAAAGCGTATAATGGACTTTAAAAGCGTGAAAGAAAGCAACAGCAGAATCCTGTCTGGATTGTTGTATGTAATCCTGGGACTGGGTATTGCCGTCGCTGCTGATGCAACGAAGGCTGTTGATAAAAACGCTCAGGCAACAGCCAGACCAAAAATCAAATCACGGGGTGCTGTCCCGGGCGACGAACTTTTCAGGGAAATCAAGGTTCATCACTTTACATTGGAAATATCCAAGGCATCCATGGACAACCTGCGGAGGGATCCGCGGCTGTTTGTTCCAGCAGATGTAACCGTGGACGGGCAGACGTGGAAACAGGTGGCGGTGCATCTGAAAGGAGCGGCGGGCAGTTTCCGGGGTGTGGATGACAAACCGGCATTGACACTTAGTTTTGGCAAGTTCACTCCCAATCAAACTTTTTACGGGTTGAAAAAGATTCATCTGAACAATTCGGTTCAGGACGGCAGTTTCATGTGCGAGCTTATATGCGGGGAAATGTACCGTGAGGTTGGCATTCCTGCCGCCCGCACCACTTTCGCAACTGTTCGCATCAACCAGCGTTTCCACGGCTTTTACGTGCTCAAGGAGGGATTTGAAAAGGAATTACTGGGGCTGTTTTACAAGAAACCCAACGGGAACCTGTACGATGGCGGATTTTGTCAGGACATCAATGCCCCGCTTCAGAAGGATTGCGGGGACGGCCCGAATGATTATTCAGACGTGGCAGGGCTGCTGGCGGCAACCCGGGAAAATGATGCGGAGAAGCGATGGGAAAAAATCAACAAGAAGCTGGATGTTGACCGGTTTTTATCCTTCATGGTGCTGCAAAACCTTACCTGGGACTGGGATGGTTATGTGATGAAACCGAACAATTACCGGGTTTATTTCAATCCCGAAGATGGCAAGGCGATGATTCTGCCGCATGGAATGGATCAGATGTTCTGGGAGCCAAACGGAAATTTCATGGGGCCGATCAATGGGTTGCTGGCGCAGGTAATCATGCGCGCTCCGCAGGGCCGCAGCCTTTACCAGCAGCGATACCAACAAATTTTTACCAACCTTTTCCAAGTACAGCGCTGGACCAACCGCGTGGTGGAACTGGGAGCGATTGTCAAAACCGCCCTTGCGCAGATGGACAAGAATTACGCGCGCGATTATCAGGGCCAGATCAACAGGTTGCGGGATTTAATAGCAGGCAGGGCGGCAAGTTTGAGCAAACAACTCGATTTCCCTCCGCCCCAGCCGCTGGCTTTTGATAATGGTGTGGCACGGCTGCGCGGTTGGAAGCCTGGAGATGAAAGTGGAAGCTCGCAATTTGAAACCAAGACCATTGATGATCGCAAGACCCTCTACATACGCGCACAGCGCGAGACTTCTGGTTCGTGGCGCAAGGAAGTGCTTTTGCCAGCAGGACATTACCGGTTCGAGGCTGTGGCAAAATGTTCCAACATCAAAGCCATCAGCGATGAAAAAGGCGCCGGCGCGGGCATTCGGATTTCAGGCACAGAAAAGCCTCGCGCCAACGGTCTGGAAGGCACCTCCGACTGGAAGCCGCTCCAGTTCGAGTTTGAAGTCACCGAACCTTCCATGGAAGTGATTTTGGTTTGTGAACTGCGCGCAAAACAGGGCGAGGTCTGGTTTGACATCAGCTCGCTTAAATTGGTGAAATTGAAATGAATATTCAAGCCGGGCCGCCGCCTGCAAATAATTCATCCAATTCAATCCCTTCCGGCTATTGTCTGGCCCGCCTGCCTGATGGCGGGTATAGTATCCGTGACCTGGAGGTGGGCGAGACGTTTCACCCAGTCATTGGGCCGGAAGCGGAGGCGCAGGCGCTTTACGTTTCACAGCTTGGCATCCCGTCCAGGATTCAAGGCGCAAATACCGAATTTGTAGTGTGGGACATCGGCCTTGGCGCGGCGGCCAATGCCATTGCCGTTATTCGCGCAGCGCGCAACTGTTCCGTGACGCTGCGGATATTAAGCTTTGACCGCACTCTGGAGCCGTTGAAGTTCGGAATCGAAAATGCCGACAGGCTGGGTTACTTTCACGGGCTGGAGCCGCACATTCACGCACTCATAAAAGAGCGCCGTGCAAGTTTCATTCACGGAAAACTTTCCGTTGAATGGGAGGCGCTTTTGGGAGATTTCCCGTCGCTGTTGCAGCGGGATGCAGCGGAATTTTGGCCCAAACCCCATGCCATTTTGCACGATGCCTACTCGCCCATGCGAAATCCAGCGATGTGGACGTTGCCGCTTTTCGAGCGAATTAACCGGCTGCTTTCGCCGGAAAGAGGGTGTGCCTTGGCAACTTATTCGCGAAGTACCATGCTGCGGGTCACGCTTTTGTGCGCCGGTTTTTTTGTGGGCGCCGGCCATGCAACCGGACAGAAAGAGGAAACTACAATTGCAGCAAATACCCCTGCATTGGTTGCTACGCCGCTTGACCGCCGCTGGTTGATGCGTGCCCGTCGTTCAACCAGCGCACAGCCCCTTGAAAAGCCGGTGTATCGCCAACAGCGATTGAGCGAGGAAATGTGGGACAAATTGCTTCGACATCCCCAGTTTCAGGGGCTTTAGAGAAAGACAAAAAAGCCTTTTCCAGTTTTTAACCGGAATTGGCTTTGTTTCGATCAACCCAAAAGGGTTGTTATTTGGCCTGGTCGGCCTTCTTTTCAGGCTTGTGGCAGCGCGGGCAAACTTTGCCCTTTTCGGCGGCCTTCTTGCAGCAAGGGCATTTTTCGCAATTCTTGCAGCCTTCAACCGTGGCCGGACAGCACTTGCCGTCACAGACGGGTTTCTTTGGAGCGTCGGCGGCCAGGGCCAGTGCGGCTCCAACGATCAGGATGGATAATGTAATGACCAGCTTTTTCATAGTTTTCACCTATTCTTTCCGCCCGGATTGAATTCCACGCCACCCGGCGTTTCATCCGGAACCGTATTTGGCGAAAAGTTCACACCATTTAACTTATTTTTAAGGATTTTATTCAAGCATTTTATTTTCTTTTGGTTCTTCGATGCTGCCGTTGGTGCGGTGGATGGTTAATGCCGGGTATTGAGCTGGATGATAGGAAATGCGGGATTAAGCTGTAGAACAAACATTGTCAGGGGAGCGGCCGGGTGGCAGACTGACGGTGCAGGCGGAAAGGTTGCCGGGAATATGAAACTAGTTAAGGTGGCTGTCATTGGCACAGGCTCTTTGGGCAAGGAGCACGCCAGGATTTACGCGGAGCTTGCTGCGCGAGGCGAAATCGAGTTTGCAGGGATTTATGATCAAAATGCCGAAACAGCGCGCCGCGTGTCGCAAAAAGTTTGCGCGCCGGTCTTTGGCTCAGCGGCGGAGGCCATCGCAGCTAGCGATGCAGTAAGCATTGTGACACCAACCACAACCCACTTTGAGCTGGCCAGACAGGCACTGGCCGCCGGGCGTCACTGTCTTGTGGAAAAGCCGATGACTGACAACGCCCGGCAGGCGGCGGAACTTGTGCAACTGTCGCAGAAGCAGGGGCTGGTGCTTCAAGTCGGCCATATTGAGCGATTCAATCCGGTATTCAGCTACCTGCAGAAAGTGGCTGCGGACCCGCGTTTCATAGAAGTCCACCGGCTATCACCGCATCCCGGCCGCAGCGCCGATATCGGAGTGGTGCTGGATTTGATGATACATGATTTGGATGTGGTGCTGGCCTTTGTGCCTGCGCCGGTTACATCTGTGGATGCCGTGGGAATAGCCGTGCTTAGCGATACCGAGGATATTGCAAACGCCCGGCTGCACTTTGCCAATGGCTGCGTGGCCAATCTTACTGCCAGCCGTATCAGCCCGGAGCGGCTGAGGAAAATTCGTGTATTCAGCGGCGGGCCACAGACCTGTTATGTGTCGCTGGACTATCGTGCGCAGGAAGGATTCATTTACCGGCTGGCCAATGCCGGTGAAGAGGAAAGCTCGCTGTTGAAGAAACTGTTGGCCTCCAAGCAGGCATCAATTGTCAGCGAGTTTGCCGGGCGGCGCATTGTACGCGAGCCGGTGCCAATCGAGAAAAGTGAGCCGCTGAAGCTTGAACTTCAGGAATTTGTCAGATGCGTGCGCACCAGGCTGACTCCGAAGGTCAGCGGCGAATCTGCGCGGCGCGCTCTGGATCTGGCTTTGGAGATTACCCATCAAATTCAAGACTCTGCCTCGGGAAGGAGAATTCCGTGAACGAATATTCAACAAGCCGGGTATGGGCGCGTCATTCATGTTGATAGCCGGCGAAGCCAGCGGAGATTTGCTGGCTGCGGAACTAGTGCAAAGCTTGCGGGCGTCGGCGCCGGCCGGGGCGGGTGGTGATCTGAAGTTTTTTGGGGCAGGCGGCCCGCAAATGGCCGCGGCAGGGGTGGAGTTGATTCATGATTTGACGTCGCATTCGGTCATAGGCTTGTGGGAGGCCGTCAGGCACTATGCCAGATTCAAAAGCATCTTTGACCAACTGATCAAACTGGCCTTTGAACGGCAGCCGTCCGTCATTATTTGCGTGGATTTCTCCGGTTTCAACCGCCGATTTGCAGCTCGGATTCGGAAAGAATACGGCATTTACGGCAAATTCAAGCCGCAGTGGAAGCCGCGCCTTGTTCAGTATGTTTCGCCGCAAGTCTGGGCTTCGCGCCCTGGAAGGGCGCGTTCGATTGAGCGTGACTTCGATTTGTTGCTGAGTTTGTTTCCTTTTGAAAAGGAGTGGTATGCGCAGCGGACGCCGAAGTTGCACGTTGAATTTGTCGGCCATCCATTGTTTGACCGTTACCCGCGCAAGGCGGGTGCTGCGGCACAGCCACCTGCTGAGGAATCATCGCCATTGGTCGTGTTGCTGCCAGGCAGCCGCGTGGGAGAAGTGAAGCGACATGCGCCGGTACTGTGGGATGCGTGGGGGCGGATAGCCGGTGCGCGTCCAAGGGCGCGTGTGGTGATGGTGTTGCCAAATGAAAGACTTGCGGATTTGGCCGGCGGGCGTGATTCATCCCGGCTGTCACGAATAAAAGTTGGAGGATTGTCAGACTGGCTTTCGGAGGCGTCTCTGGCTTTGGCGTGCACCGGTACGGTGACGCTTGAATGCGCATACTTTGGCGTGCCAACCGTGGCGTTCTACAAGACATCGTGGAGCACATACTGGCTTGGGCGCTTGCTTGTTCGCGTGCCATACCTTGCGATGCCAAACCTGCTGGCAAGGGAGCCGGTTTTCCCTGAATTTATTCAACACAAGGCCACGGGAGAAAACCTTGCGCATGCGGCCATTGAGTTGCTGAATGACAGGGCAAAACGGTTGCAGATTAAAATCCGGCTTATGGAATTGATGGGCACGTTGGGAGGGCCGGGCGCCAGCCGCCGGGCCGCCGATGCAATATGGCGGCTGCTCTCAGATTTGCAGCCTGTCTCCTGAAAGCGTTTGCAGTTCGCAGGTTCGTCAGTCTTCGGGAAGTTTGCCCTCTTTGTAACTTTTCAAAACATCCTGAAAGCGTTTTTTCGCATCCCCTTTGCTCAGGTTGACGGCCTTTTCCTGAAGCTTTATGGCTTCATCTTTCTGACCCTTCAAGAACAGCACTCGCGCAAGTGTGTCAATCGAGTTTGGTTCTTTCTCCTCCCTGGCCTTGACGGCGCGCCTTGCAATTTTTTCGGCAAGGTCGAGATCGCGTTTTTTCCATTGTTCACCTGTTGCCATGTCCCAGGCGAGTTCGTTTTGAAAATCTGGGTCATCAAGATTTGAGTCGCTCAATTTTTCGGCCAGCTTGAATGCCGCCGGGTAATCCTCTTTTTTGACGGTTATTCGCAGGCGAATCATCTCCAATTTGGGCATATCAGATTCCGGGATTACCTTTGCAATGTCATTCAAGATATTTTCGGCTTCGCCCCATTGTTCGTCCCTCAAGGCTTTGTTGAGCGAACGGGCCAGCGGAGCCAGCTTTTCTTCATTTTCTTTGGCTTTGGCATGGTCGGCGGCTGCCTTCTTAACATCGAAGGTGCCGGCCAAAACTTGGTCTAGAAGTTTTTCCTTCAGCGACATTGGATGTCCAATCCATGCGATAACCCCCTGTTTGTCCACCACGAAAGCCGTTGGAATTCCATTTTGTCCTGCGGCTTTCATCCACGTCACAGCCATGGCGCCATCCTTGAAATTTTCCTTTGAATCCAAGGCCACCCGGTAGGTCATTTGATTGCCCATTTTTTTAACAAACGGCTCGACGCCGGTCTCATCCCTTTCCCATACATCCTGGCCGATTACAACCAGCCCCTTGTCTTTGTACTTGTTGTGCAGTTCGTTAAGGTGCGGGATTGAAACGCGGCATGGCCCGCACCAGGTAGCCCAAAACTCCACGATATAGGCGGTGCCTTTTTCAAACTCTTTTACAGGCTCGCCTTGCACCCATTTGGAAACCTGAAGTTTCGGGGCCGGATCACCGACCTTTAGTGTTATTTCGCCGGATTGAACAGCGGCGGGCAAAAATACAACCGCCGCCACTGTGGAAATGATGCGTGGGATTGTCTTCACATTGTTTTGACGCAGCTTGCGTAATAAATGTTCAACTTTAATCGCAACAAATTAACGAACAGTGGATTGCGGCGGTCGTTCGTGATTAAAATCAGATGATTTTGCTGAAGATTCAGCGTTTTCGGCCGAAATGGCGGTCTGCGAAGTTGAGATACTGTTCCCAGTCGTATTCGGTGATGTCATGTTTGCCGGTGCGGATATGGTAGGCGATTGCATCGCCAACCGGATGATTCACTGGCGGCATATCCTCCACGCCCAAGCCGGCCTTTCCAAAAAGGCGATAAGCAGGCTCCGCATGTTTGGCGGCGAGAAATTCGCCCTTCGGGTCAGCCCAGCGGTCTTCCTCCGCGCTTGCCACATAGACTGGCCTTGGAGCCATCAAAGCTATCAGCATGTGCATGTCCACTGGAAGCGCCGTTTCATTATCCGAGTAGCGCCTGTAATTCCGGCAAAACCAATGCGGGAAATTTTTATTTAGATGAGCTATGTTTTCCCCGAAGCGCCGGCGTGAAATGGCAGCGCCGCCTTCGCCGGAATCGTTTGAAATGACGATCGCAAATCGCTCGTCCTGTGCGCCAGCCCACAAGGCGGTTTTTCCGAGCCGCGAATGGCCATGCACCACAACTTTTGAGGCGTCTATATCTTTGTCGGTTGCCAGATAATCCATGGCACGGCTCAGCCCCCAAGCCCATGCTCCAATTGCGCCCCAATCGTCATCCGCAAAATCTTGTTTGTCGGCCAGTTTCAAGTAATACCCCCGCACGCCCATTTTCCAGCCCTCGGCAAAGTCAGGCTCAAGGTCACCATAATAAATGGTGGCTGTGGCGTAGCCGCGGGCAAGTACTTTTTCGATTTGCCAGCGGCTGGCCTGTGAGCCACGGGTTTTTTCCGAGGCGCGGTTGTTCGTGACAGCGCCTGTCTGGTCATTGCGGACCCACCGTGATGTTATTTCGATGCCGGGATCATCATGGACGGTTTGATTGCCGCCGAAGTTCATTCCGAGGAATACCGGCCATGGCCCGCCGCCACCGGCCGGCAGATAGATCAACAAGTCCATGGTTGGGCAGTCCGGCTTGTCGCCCAAAACGAGGCGGACCTGCCTGCGGATGGCTTTGCCATCAAGGGCAACGCCTTCGTGGACGGTTGTCTTTACCCGCGGCGGCGCCGCGGGTGAGCGCCCGTGAACATGGGTGCGAAATAACTCCAAAATTTCAGGCCGCCTTTTTTCACGCCAACTGCGGGCATCGCTTACCGGGGAGCCATCGGACATTTTCAACAGGTCCGGCAATGTATAGGCCGGGACTTTGGATTCATCGTAGTTAACGTCTGCCGGCGCGGCGGCGGCCGGAGCGCCCGTCAGGACCGCAAATGCTGTCAAACAGGCGGCAACTTCTGAAATATGCGGGATGTGTTTCATGCCCGTAATTTAGGGTGGGCGGCCGGGATTTCACAAGTTAAAAAAACTTGGAATTAATTGCTTGAATATGTCAAGCATTTAGTTAAAAAATTAGCAAATGATTAAAGAAAAGCACAGTAACGCGCCTTCAAAAATATTGAGAAAGTTTTCAAATGAGTTTTTGAAGACGCCGTTTTCACCGCCTGCGAAACAGCGCGATCTTATGCTGGATGAGTTGCCGTTGTCCACGCGGTTGGAAAGCGGGCTTAAACGGAATGGAGTGCAATGCCTTGGCGATCTGGACAAAATCTGTCCGGGGGACTTGCTTGCATTGCAAAATTTCGGGTATAAGTCGCTGAATGAACTTCTGGAATTGCTGGAGCGCGCAAAAAACGGTGAATTCGTTTCCAAACTGAATTTTGCCGACAAACCCTGGCGGCTGCTCGAAATGATTGACAGGCTGATGGATGGACTGAAGCCGCGCGCAAGGGAAATTACGCTGCTGCGACTTGGTGGAAAAGACGGCCAGAAAATGACGTTGGAAGCGGTTGGGAAACTGTATGGCTTTACGCGTGAACGTATCCGGCAGGTGGTTGACTCCGTTGTTGAATCGGTTCGGCGCAAGGGCAGTCGTGCGCTGAAAGACTGGCTCATAAGTTTGGAGATTTTTTGTCATGAGGAAATTTTTCCCATTACGCCATACCTTATTGAGCAGTGGCGTCAGGCCGGGCGGATTCACCTTAAATATAATCCATCTTTTTACGTCAGCCTTCTGAGCATGATGAATCCTGCCATTCCAGCATGGCCGAATCCGACAACACACCGGTGGGTGCGCAATCCTGTCCTTCTTGAAGTTCAGAGGGACTTGCTGAAATGGTGGTCCAAGCAGAAACAGGATGTGCCGCTGGCAGAGGCCTACAAGTACCTGAGTTCGAAACGAAAATGGGAAGAGTTGAGTGTTTTGGACTTTCTCGAGGCAGTAGCGACAAATTGGAGGTTTCAGGTGGATTTCTCCAATCCCGACTCGCCAATGCTTGTCTGCCCTGATAAAGCGACCTACGGTTTGTAGCCTGTCGCCTTCAAGGCGTCGTGCCCGCCCGGTTTCGCGAGCAATTCTATTTAGGCGGTTGTTGCGGCGGCGCCTGCTGGGATTCTCTCCTGGTGAACGGCGAAAATAAATCTATTGGCAGTGGGATAAAGGTGGTGGTGTTGTGTTCGCTGGCGATTTCAGCCATTGTTTGCAGGTAGCGCAGTTGCAATGCGATTGGCTGGGTGCCAATCATGGCGGCTGCCTGAACGAGCCGTTCTGCTGCTTGATATTCGGCCTCGGCATTGATGACTTTTGCGCGCCGTTCGCGCTCGGTTTCAGCCTGTTTCGCCATTGCCCGTTTCATGCCGTCCGGCAGTACCACATCCTTGACCTCGACAGCAGAAACCTTGACCCCCCATGGGCCGGTGTGGTTGTCAATAATTTCCTGGAGCGTCTGGTTAATTTTTTCCCTGTGCGCAAGCAATTCGTCCAGCTCCGCCTGCCCTAAAACGCTGCGCAAGGTTGTCTGGGCAATCAGGGATGTGGCCAGGAGGTAATTTTCGACTTTGATGACTGATGCCTCGGGGTCAACCACGCGGAAATAAACCACGGCATCAACCGTAACCGGCACATTGTCACGGGTCATGACTTCCTGTTTGGAAACATCAATGGTGACAACGCGCAAATCTATTTTGACCATCCTGTCAACGATTGGAATCAGGAATATCAGGCCGGGGCCTTTGGTGCCCAGGAGTCTGCCGAGCCTGAAGATAACTCCGCGTTCGTATTCGCGGAGCACCCGGATCATGAGAGGAAGCACGAACGAAGCCAGTATGGCCAGCGGAATAATCCAGGCCATCCATTCGATAAGTTTTTGAAGAATGTTCATTGTTTTACCCTTTCTTTCGAGTTCAACTCTTGCGGCGGACCCGCAGCGTCAAGCCATCGCGGCCGACAATTTCAACAATTTGTCCGGTTGCGATGGGCTCGTCGCTGACCGCATTCCAATACTCACCTTCCAAAAGCACCTTGCCGCCTTCCTTGCCGATTGGCGCCAGCGCAGTGGCTGTCTGTCCGAGCATGGCCTCCTGGCCGGCCTTTATCGGCAACAACTGCGCCCTTAGTCCCGAACCGAATACCCATATAAAAAATGCCGCGGTAAAAAGCGTGGCCGGCACAATCATTTTCAACGGCAGACGCCAAATCCCTTCTGATGTGTTGAACAGCATCAGTGAACCCAGGAAGAATGACAGAATGCCGCCGGCAGTCAACACTCCGTGGGTTGGAGCGAACACATCGGCGACAAACAGACCCAGGGCAAGCAGAATCAGTGCCACGCCTGCGACATTGACGGGCAGCACTGCCGCCATGTAAAGCGCCAGTATCAACGCTATGGCTCCGGCCACTCCGGGCAATATGGAGCCTGGATTGCTCAATTCGCCTATGATCCCGTAAATGGCAATTAACATCAGCAGGTACATCACCTCGGGACGCCAGAGGGCCTGGAATACTTTTTCGCGGACAAGTTGCGGTATGAGCACCAGCTCGGCATTGGCGGTTTTAAGCGTCCGGTCGCGCACCTGCCTGCCATCCAACTGTCGCGCAAGGTCGGCCATGTCACGGGCAATGATTTCAATGACTCTTTTTTCAAGGGCCTGCTCGGCGGTGAGGCTGGCGCTTTCCCGGACTGCGGCGCGTGCCCATTCGACATTGCGGCCGTGTCGTGATGCTATGCTTTCGATGTAACTGGCGGCGTAGCTCTCCAATTTTTGTTTCATCACGTCGTCCATTTTTTGCTCGCCGCCCACTCCGCCACCGATGGCCACCGGGTGTGCTGCGCCGATGCTTGTGTTTGGGGCCATGGCGGCCACGTCGGCAGCCAGTGTGATGAAACAGCCGGCGCTGGCGGCGTTGGCCCCCGCCGGAGCCACGTACACCACGGTTGGGACGGGCGAGCGAAACATGGTCTGGACAATTTCCTTGGTGGATTCCAGCAGCCCGCCCGGAGTGTCCAGTTGGATTACAATGCATTGAGACTGCCTTTCGGCGGCCTCCTGAATTGCGCGTGAAATGTAGGCTGCCGTTGCCGGACCGATGGCCGACTTGATTTCAATCCAGCTTATTGTTTCGGCAGCGTATGATGCCAGCGCTGCAGCCAGCAGCAAACAGCCTGCCAATGGCCTCTTCCAGCATCCCATGAAGTTACTTTAAGCGTGAAAAGCCGGCTTTGCAAACTGGTAATATGGTTTTATTGCGAATGAAAAACCTTGATGTAACGTCAAACTTGCGACAGTTTGAAACCGTATGTGTAGCTGTTGGCCAACGTGGTTCAAGAATTTTGCAGCGCTCTTGCCGGCTGTTTTGATCATGACCGGCTGCGCCTCATCGTCTCCGAGCGGCCAGACGCCGCCACATCAGCCGGCCGCAAGCGCTGATGTGCTGAAAGCCGGTGACACAATTAAAATCGCAATCATCCGGCCAAATGAGGAAAAGAAACCGCCGGTTGAACAAACCATAAAAGATGACGGCACCATTTCGCTCGATTTGATTGGCTCGGTTCAAGCCGCCGGCAGGCGAAAGGGGGAATTGGAAAAGGCCATCTACGATTTGTACGTTCCGAAGTATTACAAGCCCGGGCGGATTACTGTCATAATCACCCCTGACAACCGGTTTTTCTATGTGGATGGATATGTCAAGAATCCGAGCCGCCAGCTTTATGTCGGGGAGATGACTGTTACCAAGGCAATCGCATCAGCAGGCGGCGCAACTGAATACGGTAATTTGAAGAAGGTGACGCTCACACGCAGCACCGGAGAGGTGTTTCAAATCAATTGCAAAAAGGCGCAGGATAACCCGAAGCTTGATTTGCCGGTGTATCCCGGCGATCAGGTTTACGTGCCCATGAAGGGGCCGTTTGACTAGGCGGCTGCTTGCAACAATCATGGCGGCTCGCTGCCGGCTGCCGCCCTACGGCTGCATTAATGTCTGAAATGCCTGCGGCCGGTAAATATCATCGCCATGCCGCGCTGGTCGGCTGCGGCAATTACATCAGCATCCCGGACAGAACCGCCAGGCTGAATAACTGCGGTTGCGCCGGCGTCTGCGGCGGCCAGCAATCCATCCGGGAATGGGAAAAAGGCGTCACTGCAGACAACGCTGCCATTCAGAGAAAGGCCAGCTTCGCGCGCTTTCCAGACGGCAAGCCGGCTCGAATCCACCCGGCTCATCTGTCCGGCCCCGATGCCCAGGGTACGGTCCTGTGCCGCATAAACAATGGCGTTTGATTTTACATGTTTGACCACGCGCCATCCAAATTCCATGGCTGCGCGCTCGGCTTCTGTTGGCGGCCTGCAGGTTACCACTTTCCAGGCGCTGAAGTCTGCATCCGGCAAATCGCGTTGTTGCAGCAAAAAAGATTCGGCGCCAACACTGCGGATTTCCAGGCCGGGGGCTGTGGCCGGACAGCGAAGCACTTTTAGAAGGCGCAGGTTCTTTTTCTTTTGCAATACTGCAAGGGCTTCGGCGGTGAAATCCGGAGCCACGATTACTTCGCTGAATATTTCGGCGATGGCTGCCGCGACTGGGCCGTCCAGAGGCTGGTTGACGGCAATGATTCCGCCAAAAGGCGCCTGTTTGTCGGTGGCGTACGCCTTTTCCCACGCTTCAAGGAGGGTTCCGCCCTGACCCACGCCGCAGGGATTGGTGTGTTTGAGAATGGCCAGTGTTGGGCGTTGTGAGCGGAACTCGGCAATGAGATTGGCTGCGGCGGTGAGATCGAGAATGTTATTGTAGGAAAGCTCCTTGCCGTGGAGTTGCTGGAAATAGCTTTTGAAATTTCCATACAATGCCGCCGCCTGATGCGGATTTTCGCCGTAGCGCAAATCCTGCGCCTTGGGGGCGTTCAGGACCAGCGCCGGAGGAAGGGCAGCCGGCGTCTGTTGCTGGCTGAACAGGTAGGCGGCAATGGCTGCATCGTAAGCGGCTGTTCTGGCAAATACCTTGGCGGCAAGTTTTCGGCGAAGCTCCAATGTTGTGTTGCCTGCGGCCTTGATCTGGGCTGCAACTTCGTCATAGTCCGCCGGGTCGCATACCACGGTAACGCTTTCATGGTTTTTGGCTGCGCTGCGCAACATTGAAGGCCCGCCTATGTCAATATTTTCAATGGCCTCAGCCAGAGTTGCCTGGGGATTGGCGACCGTCTTTTCAAACGGATAAAGATTCACCACCACAAGGTCAATTGGCTCAATTCCATGCTTGCGGGCGACTTCTTCATGCTCCGGGTTACCCCGGATGAGGAGCAGGCCGCCATGGACTTTTGGATGCAAAGTTTTCACGCGGCCATCGAGCATTTCCGGAAAGCCGGTCAGTGCCTGGATGTCAGTGACTGGCAGCCCCGCTTCGCGCAATGTCCGCGCGGTGCCGCCGGTTGAAACCAGCTCGATGCCTGCGCTGTGCAAGGCTCTGGCAAAATCAGCCAGGCCTGTTTTGTCCGAAACAGAAAGAATGGCTTTTTGAATGGCGCCCATAAAGTGCCCACTAAAATCGCAAATACGGTTTTTGAGTCAATAAATGTTTTGGCTTTAATTGTAAGGCGGGTAAAATTGCGGCAAACACAGACGATTTATGAACCGAAGAAAATTTTTGCAGGGCGCCGGGGTGTCAGCCGCGGCGTTGACGATTGTTCCACGGCACGTGCTGGGAGGGGCGGGGCAGGTTGCGCCCAGCGAGAAACTTACGATGGCGTTGATTGGCTGCGGAACACAGGGAATACGCGAATTGGCGCCGATGTTGGAAATGAAAGAGCTGCAAATCGTGGCGGTATGTGATCCGAATCGCGACAGCCATGATTACGTTGACTGGTCAAAGGATGGAGTTCGGCAAACGATTGCAAAGGCAATTGGCAATCCACAGTGGCGCGCAGGCCGCCCCGGAATACCCGGAGGCCGCGAGGTGGTGCGGGAGATGGTGGAGCTGGCATATCAACGTTTGCGCGGAAATACGCCATTCAAGGGCTGCAGGGCGTATGCGGATTTTCGCGAACTGCTGGAAAAGGAGAAGGACCTGGACGCGGTCAAAGTCATGACGCCGGATCATTTACATGCGGTAATCAGCGTGGCGGCCATGAAAAAGGGGAAGCGTGTTTTGCTGCACAAGCCGCTGGCAAACCGGGTGTTGGAAGCCCGCTGGGTGATTGAAACAGCCAAAAAAACCGGCGTGGCAACGCATTTTTTGCCGGCATTCGCTGGTGAGGCGGCGCGGACCATCGTCCAATGGGTCAAAGACGGCGCCATTGGGCGGCTGCGCGAAGTGCATAACTGGTCAAACCGTCCTGTCTGGCCGCAGTACTCAACATTGCCAACCGAGACTCCGCCGGTGCCTCCAGGATTTGACTGGGATTTATGGCTCGGCCCATCCACGCCCCGGCCATACCATCCGCATTACACCCATGCGGTTTTTCGGGGCTGGTATGAATTTGGCGGAGGCGCAATTGCCGACATGGGCCACTACAGTCTGTGGAGTGTCTTCCGCGAGCTTGAGCTTGACCCGCCGGTGTGGGTTGAATCCACGCCAAGCCATTTATGCACATTGCGGGAGCAGGTAAGCGTCAAGATTCACAACGATTACGCCTTTCCGGCGGCCTGCACCATCCGGTTTCACTTTGCGGCAAAAGGCAACCGCCCGGCCTTCGATTTGTATTGGTACGATGGCGGGATTCGTCCTCCGACGCCTGAGGAGTTGATTGAGGAACGTGCTGAGCTTGGCGCCGAGGGGATGATGTGGGTTGGCACCGAGGGCAAAATTATGGCTGGTTTTCTGGGCGAAAACCCACGCCTTTTGCCTGCGAAACGAGCGAGCGAGTTCAAAGGTTCAAAGCCGCCGCCGCGGGAGAACCGTTCATGGCTGGAGGCGTTCCGGGGCGGCCCGCCGACCGATGGCAACTTTCTGCTGGCTGGCCCGATTTCAGAAGCATTCAACCTTGGAGCGGTTTCACTTCGATTGGGAGGCAAACGGATCATTTGGGATGCTGCAGCCGGGAAGATTACGAATCTGCCGGATGCGAATAGATATTTGACACGGGAGTATCGCAAGGGTTGGGAACCTGCTGCGATCTGAGCGGCGGGGTTGTTCGAAAACTGAACCGGGTTAGGGCGCTTATTCAGGCCTCACCCCAATAACTGCCCTTGATGCAGAGGATGGCCTGCCAGAAAATCGCGCGCAGACAAACGGCGGCCGCCTTCCTTTTGCAGAATTGTGATGCGCAAGGCATCCTGCCCGCAGGCTACAACGATGCCGTGTCCGTCAGCGCGCAGAATTTCGCCCGGTTTTGTGCCGGCTGAATTTTCGACTGTGGCCTCCCAAATTTTCAGCAAGGCGCCAGGCTTGCCGGCGGCGTCTGCTGGAAGCCGGGTGTATAGGCCGGGCCATGGGATGAAAGCGCGCAATCGGTTTCGCAGCGAGCTGGCTGGAAGCGTCCAATCTGCGCGGCCGTCTTCCTTTGTAATTTTGCGGGCAATTGTGACGCCTTCAGCCGGCTGTTTCTGCGGGGCGATTTTTCCGGCCAACCAATCCGGGAGAGTGGCAACCAATAACTCGGCGCCCATTTGCGCGAGCCTGTCATGCAAAGTGACGGCGTTGTCGGAGTCGGTGATCGGAGTTGCTGCCATGGACAGTATGTCGCCGGTATCAAGGCCGGCGTCCATTTTCATGATTGTAACACCGGTTTGGGTGTCGCCGGAGAGCAACGCCCATTGAATGGGCGCCGCCCCTCTCCACCGTGGCAACAGCGAAGCATGGACGTTCAGACAGCCGTAAGGCGGTATGTCCAAAATTGTTTGAGGCAGTATTTGCCCGTAAGCTGTTACAATGATTATGTCCGGCTTTGCGGCTTTCAATTGCTCGATAAACGCAGGTTCGCGCGCTTTCTCCGGTTGCCATACTGGCAGGCGCAGTTCCAGCGCGGCAGTCTTGACTGCCGATGGGAGACATTGAAGCGAGCGGCCTTGCGGGCGGTCCGGGCGGGTTACAACAGCCGGTATTTCACAGGCTGCAGTTTGCGCTAACCGGCGCAGTACAACCGCCGCCAGTGGCGCTGTGCCCATGAAAATGAGGCGGGGTAGTGGCATGGATTGAAAACGCAGCCCCGGCCATGGATGCTGCCGGCTACGGCATGGGCGCGTCTTTGTGTTTGAGAATGACCTCGGTTATTTCGATGAATGGCAGCTTGATTTCCTCTGTGGCCGGGCCTTTGGCGACCAGCAGGTAAATTTCGTTGGGTGTGATTTTCGAGAACTTTTGGCCGGTGTACTCGCCGCGGGCTGAGCGGACAATAATTTGCATGTCCTTCTCTTCATCACCAAGGACCGGTTTCAGATAGGGGGCAAACTTTGTTTCAAAGAAACGGCGGTTGATGATGAACTGGCCGCGGGCAAAAACCTGGGTAGGCGGATACTGCGGGCCTGCGGGCGCCTCCTCTTCCGGCGGTGGTGGTGGCATGTCTTCCGGCAGCGGTTCGGCTTCGGCTGGCTGCGCGCCTTCCGCTGCCGCGGCCTCGGCTGCGAGTTGTTCCTGTGACTTTACTGGAGCCGCTGGCAGAAGTAGAAACAGCACCGCCCCAAGCACGGGCAGCACGGCTGCCGTGCCGCAGACCAGCCATGCCGGACGGTTTTTGAAGATGGCAATTTCGTAAGCGCCGTAAATGCTGCCGCCGTAAATCAAGATGAACAGCAGCAAGGTCACAGGACTGTACGCCAGTGCAATGAATTTGGGCGGCGCGGCCGGCATCTCGAGCTTGTTGGGCACGGGTTTGACTTTGATTTCCCGATTTTCGCGCTTTGTCTCCTCCACTATTTGGATTGCTTCTGGCGGCGGCTCAACCAGCGGCTCTACAAATGGCCGTGCTTCAGGATGTGATAGGAGTCTTTGCAATGTCTCCTTGCTTAGTTGTTTGTATGGGACGCGGCGGGAAAATTTGCCGTCCGGCGTTTTAACCATCACACCATCGCGGTTGAAACTGGACCTTGGGATAAGGTCGCCAACCAGTGTGGAGCCGTCGCTGAGCACAAAAGTCTCCGCTGCCGCCAACCCAAAGGCTGCAACACACCAGAGCAACCCAATGTAAAACCAGCGCCTCATGCGCAAACTTTTATACAAAATCATGTAACTGGAAAAGCAAAAACACCGGCAATTTCAGTGTCGTCAAAATTCATGGAAAAATTGCGCAGCAAGCAAGAATGCAATTTGAAGTGATCAATGAATATGAAGGTCTGTAGTTGACCGGTTTGGCTGGTGGATTAAGGTTGGGGCATGGAGCATACCGCTGGTTTTTTGAAACTTGTCAACGAAGCGCGCCGGCAGGTGCATGAGATAAGCGTGGCCGAGGCCCGGGCGTTGCTGGGGCGCGATCCAAAAGTTGTCTTGATGGATGTGCGTGAAGACTCCGAATGGGCCAATGGCCATGCCATTGAGGCGGTCCATTTGGGCAAGGGCGTGCTTGAGCGGGATATTGAGCGAATGTATCCTGATAAAAACACCGAAATCATCATGTATTGCGGTGGTGGCTACCGTTCAGTGCTTACTTGCGAGGTTGCACAACGGATGGGCTACAAACGGGTGCATTCAATAGTGGGCGGCTACCGCGCAATGTTGGCGGCCAACTGGCCAATGACGCAGGGCTGATGCATCGCATTCAGGCGGCGATGGACGGTTGCTGCCGGCGAAGTTGTCCGTCAGGCTTGATTTTTGGGCGGGCTTTTACCGCCGATATTGTTGCTGGCAATCCCTGCTCCGGAATGGAGCAACTTTTTGTTGAAGGCCACGCAGTCGGCGTATTTGACTCCGGTTCCACCAAAGATGTCGAGCGCCGAGCCAATCGTCAAATCTACGCGCCCGCGGCTGATGCGGGTGACTTCCTCCAAATCAGCCAGGGAATTTGCGCCACCGGCATAAGTCAAGGGCAAAGGCGACCATTCAGACAGTTTTTCAACCAGGGCGCGATCAATGCCTTTGCAAAGTCCCTCGACATCCGCGGCGTGGACTAGAAATTCAGCGCAGTAGGCGCTGAGCTTTTCAAAAAGGGCGCTGTCCAATTTTTCGTTTGTAAAAACCTGCCAGCGGTTTGTTGCCACGAAATAATCGTCGCCACGGCGGCGGCAGCTTAAATCGAGCACCAGCCGTTTGGCGCCAACGGCCTTGACCAGCGCAGCAAGTCGATCGTAATCCACCCGGCCTTCGCGGAAAACCCAGGAAGTGACAATAATATGTGATGCGCCGGCTTCCAGCCAGCTTCGGGCGTTGTCAATGTTGATGCCGCCGCCGATTTGCAGGCCGCGCGGATATGAGGCCAGCGCTTCGCGCGCGGCCTTATCGTTGCCAGGCCCCAGCATGATTACGTGTCCGCCACGCAGGCCGTCTTTGCGGTATAATTCGGCGTACCATGAGGCCGGGCGCTCTGAGATGAAATTGGTGCGCAAACCGGCGGCATCGTCGCTGTATGAGCCGCCGACGATTTGCTTGACCCTGCCTTCATGCAGGTCAATGCATGGACGAAACATGCGGTGATGTTAAGATAATTTGTGACGGCCGGCAATGGGACATGCAGGCGTTCTAGTTACAGGGATAACACGTAAGCAGCCAAATCTTCGATTTCCTGCGGTGTCAGATGCGAAGTTTTGCCGTGTTTATCCTCCCGATTGCGCGTAGTAAGCAGTTCCTTGATGGTGACGACCGAGCCATCGTGAAGATAGGGCGCCGTCCGCCACACCTCGATCAGGGTGGGTGTGTCGAATTCCGAGGTGCGGTCAAAGGCTCCGCGTGTGCCAACATCATAGGTGCGCAGGTTGGTGAATAATGGAGCAGGATGACATCCGGCGCAGCCAACACGGGTGCTGTCAAACAGTTTTGCCCCGCGCTGGGCGGCTTTTGAAAGTTTGCCGTTTTCCAGATAAGGACTTGGAACTGGCTTCAAAGATTTCAGCCAGGCATCAATGGCCTGGGGCACGCTTTCCGGCTGGACGGTGAAAAGGATGTATCGGATGCCGGAGCGGACGGCAGTCTCAGCAGTGTCACGCACGCCCTGGGACATGGCTGGCGGCGTTTTATGCGACAGAAGAAGACTCTTGGAATTTTTTGGATTACCGATGCCGTCGTTGAGCAGGTCCCAGTTCATCGCGTCCACGCGGGCGTCATGCGAATGGCAACTGGCGCAGCTTTGCCACCCCTGGAAACAGATGGATGCGTCGTTGAATAAAAACTCGCCCAGCCGCAACTGGCTCATGGGGCGGCGCGGTTGTAATGGAATTGAAACAGGGGCGCGGTGTTTTGCGGCAAGGTCAATTTTGCAGAGTGTGTCCGAGAAATAATTGCCTGCATAAAGTGTCTGTCCGATCAGGGCCAGCGCGCGAGGGCCGTAATCGTTGGTGGCGACGTTTTCCGGGCGGTAATACCAGTTTGAATTGAATCGGATGCGCTCGCGCACGCCAACCAGAAATGAAAGGTCGTTTGGAACATCAGAAGCGACACGCGACGCGGCGGTGTAATCCACAGTGGCGGTGTTTGTGAGGGATTCGGGCAGTTTGGCCAGTTTTTCCAACAAAGGATTGATCTCGATGACACTGACTTCATGGGTGCCAGCATGAGCGACACACAAAAGCGAACTGTCGGCAGACCATGCAAGGCCCCATGGGTAGGCGGCTCCGCTGTCCACGCTGTCCACCAGCACGGTGTTGATTAGTTTTTTGCGCTGCACATCCAGCAGGCTTATGGCCGAGGTGTTCATCCACCCGCGTTCAAGCTGGGTTGTGGGCAGATGAAACCGCGACAGTGTGTGGCTGACGGCGGCAATTTTGCCATTGGGGGCGATGCGGATATCGTTGAGAATGCCGCTGCCATTGGGGAGAGCAATTGTGCCGGCAACAGCCCTGCGGCGGGTGTCAACGATGGTTACCTCGGATGCAACAACATCGGCATCGGCGCGTCCACTGTGCAGATGGTCAGCCACAAACAATGTGGAACCGTCCGAGGTCAACGCCAGCGCCACCGGCTCGCGGCCAACTGCAACGCGGCCAGTGACTTTTTTGGACGCAACATCAATTACGAGTATTTCGTTCAGAAACCGGTGGCACAGATAAAGCGTTTTTTCATCGGGGCTTAAAAGCGGTGCTTCGACAATGTGCGGCAGGGATATCGTGGAAGAGATTTTTGCCGCTTGCGTATCAACCACACAAAGAGCGCCCGGCACCGAGCCGCAGCTCACGTACAAGCGGCTGCCGTCCTTGGAAAGCGCCAGGCCGTTTGGCGCTTCTGGCGTGGAAACTGTCCTTGTGATTTTGCCACTTGAAATGTCAAACCATGCGATCTGGTTGGCGGTTTTACACGCAATGTAGAGAATCTTGCCATCCGGCGATGGGACAAGCGCGGCGGGTGAAAGGTACCCTTCATTGCCGTCCCTGGTTGCCGGGGCGGCTGATGAAACATAGCCGCCCACAATCAGGGCCATCATCAATACAATGCCAATCTTCATTATCTTCATATTCATCTCACATCTGCGCTGTAACGGGACCGAATTGACGCGGCACAATTACCAACAACGCCGTTTTTGCGCCAGAAAAAATCCTTAAATTTTCTGCCTCACCAGCGCATCAACACTTGTGCGCGCCATTGGCAGGCAGTGTCATGGAAAGACGCATTAACCCGCTTTTTCATTCAAATGAAAGCTGGGCTCAGGTTTGCGATTGAGCCGGACGGCTGGACTCACGCCATGTGAAGTACACCGTCAAGGCCAGGAAAATCGTGTTGAACACACCCAGGACCTTTACGATCCGGAGAAATGAGCCGCCTTCGGGCTTCATTGGGCCGGATACATCCGCAAAACACACTGCTGCGGTAACGTAGGCGGCAACCACCAAAATGGCGTATGGCGTGATGCCGTATGCGCGCCTTGCAAGCAGGTTGTTCAACAACACATTGGCAATGGCGAGGGGCGCCATGCACCAGGAAAACCAAATCATGAGCCTCCCAAGTGTTTTGACACCCTCAGGATGGCTGTTGAGTTTGTGAATGATTGCAGCAGGAATCCAGCCGGCGCCAAACCCCGGAGAAACGACAGATTGCCGCAATGCCCAACCGATCATTGTGCAAAGGGCCGCCCCTGCTACAACAAGGGCGGCGGTGGCCGCCAGAGTGTAGAGCAACACGTTGCTTTGTTTTCCCTGCGCAACGCTCCGGACGATTTTTGGGAACATGACTGCAATGAGCGGCGCAGTGAACATCACAAGGCCCCGCCCCATCATGCCTGCTGCTCCGTAGAATCCGGTCATTTCCTCGCCGTAAATGCTGCGCACCAAAATCATGTCCACGCTGAAAATAAACTGGCTGGCTCCAAGCGCCAGGGTAAGTGGCGCAACATCCCCAAGCCAGCTTTTCCAGTCAATGGGAAGATGCTCGCGCGCAGCCCAGACAGCGCGGCTGTGCCATGCTGCCAGAAGCGTTGCGAGTGTCACACCTATGAGAGCGCCTCCGATTGCGCCGGTTGCCAGTCCGCCGAAAACAATAACTATTATTCCCACTGCAACAAACCTGCCAGCGCCGTTGAGTATTTGGGCGAGGCCGAGCCACAGGAAGTTTTGCCTGCCTTGAACGACCCCATAAAAGATGGGCATCCAGAGGGATGTGAGGGCGAATAAAACCACAAACCAGACGGCCCATGGATTGGTGATGGTCAGCCCGTCGCGCAATGGCTTTTGAAAAACAGCAGTCACTGCCGCCACCGCAAGCCAGAGCAGAAATGTCCACTTCAGCAGCGCGCGCACCGTGCCTGTCAGACGCGCTTGCGCTTCCGGACTGATGGCGGCGGCAGTTTGCTGGGCAAGGGTTGTCTGCAGTCCAATTGATGGGATGATAAGCACGTTTAACATGGCCAGCAGCGCGGTGAACAAGCCGTACTGTTTGTCGCCCATCAACGGTGCATAAGCCGGATGCACCGCAAACATGAATATGCCGCAGGCGAGGTTGGCAAAAACCATCCACCCGCTTTGCCTGAAAAAACTGCCTTTGCTGGTCTCGCTGCTCATGTCGTGGAATCAGGGCAGTGCGGATAAAAAGCGTGTAAGCAGCCAGGCTGCCCGTTCAACTTGATCAAGCTCTATCCATTCATCCGCTGTGTGCGCCTGCGCGATGTCGCCCGGGCCGAATATTACACTTGGTATGCCGCCTTGCGCCAGAATTGCGGCATCGCAAAAAAACGGTGCGCCCAAAGGCTGTTTTTGCCCGGCAACAGCCATGAGCCGGGCTACCAGTGGCAATGTCGGATTGGTCTCCAAAGGTGGGCAAATTTTTTCGTGCGCACTGTCAATTTCGATTTTTATTTCTGCGGCGGTTGCCACACGCCGTATTTCATTGCGTACTGCGGCGTCAGTTTCCCCGGGGAGGGTGCGGCGGTCCACCTCAATTTCGCACAGGTCCGGCACGATGTTTGGCTGGGAACCGCCGCGAATCACCCCAACATTGATTGTTGCATGACCCAGCAACGGATGATGGCGAAAGACAAGGGCAGCGGCGTATTTGGTTTCCAGCGCCTCAACCAGCCTTGCCATTTTAAGGATGGCGTTTTGGCCCAAATCCGGGCGCGCACCGTGGGCGGCTTTGCCACGTGTGCGCAGTCGCAGCCAGACCGCTCCCTTGTGCGCCGTGATTACGCGCAATCGGGTTGGTTCACCAACGATGGCCAAATCAGCTTTTATATTGCATGCAGCAAAATGGCGAGAGCCGCGCTGTCCGGATTCCTCATCCACCAAACCGGAAAACAGAATCTCAGTCTGTGCCGGGCGCTTTTTTAAGGCCGCACAGTTCAAAATAGCTGTGAACATCGCGGCAACGCTTCCCTTGGTGTCACATGCGCCCCGGCCATAGAGCCGCCCATTGTGAATTTTCGGGATGAGTTGTCCGGGAGCGGATGGGGGCACTGTGTCGAGGTGCGGCGCCAAAAGCACACGCTGGCGTGTCCTGTTCAAAGGCGATAGCCGGAGCAGCAAATTTGCGCGGCCTTGCTCCACCTTCTGGAATGAAACATCGAGACCTGCGCGGCTGGCGGATTCGGCCAGGTAATCAGCCACCTGTTTTTCGCCGGTACCCGGACTGTCGTGTGGCATAAGATATGGGTTGACGCTGGGCAGCGCCACCAATTCACGCAGTAACCGGGCCGTTTTCGTCATCGCCGCGCGAAGAGTAAACGGGCATTTTGCCGCTGTCGAGCGGCACTTTCTGGATTCAGTTGCCAGGGTATTTTGGGGGAGTAAGTTATGCCTCCATTATCACCTTCCAGCCCATGGCATCAGCCAGGGCCATAACCGGCTCTTTGATGTCGCCATAGAAAGTGACGCGATGCCAGCCCCATTGATCCCAGAATGTAAAGAGTTTCTCAATGTCGCCAACCGGCTCGACACAGAGTTTGGTGCGGCAGGCGCGGTCGTCTGGGTCGTTGGCCACGGCCTTGCCCTGGTGCATGAGAATTTCCTTGCGCCCGGGTTGGACTTCAAGGGTGGTGGTCATGTAACCAAGCGGCATGATGGAGCGCACCGACGCGCCCTGTCTGTCCTCGGAGTGCGTCAGGATTTGATATGGATTCGGTTTGCAGTCCGGGCCGAATACGCGGTTTGATGCCACACAATGGGCGTATATGATCTGTCGCTTCGACGTGTCAATCACCGGGTCGGAGATGTAGCCGGGCCTGCCTTTGGTCAGAATTGAAAAGGCAAGCATGGTGGCTGTGGAACGCACATCGCACTCGCAACCACCGACAAGTCCTTCATTGTTCAATTGATGAAACCCCAGGCACGGGTAGGCGTGAATATGCCCGCCATAGAAACCGCCGAGGCAGTTTATGGTTATTGCATTTGCGCCGTGCTTCTTCATCACAGCCTTTTCGGCAAGATACATGGCCGCGCAATTGACAAGCGTGCTCCAGTCAACCCCGGCAATCCTGGAGGCGCCTTTTTCCCATTTAAGCGCAATCACCTGTGCCTCGTCCTGATCTGCATTCTTCCAGGCCTCGTTAAGCTCCGCAAACGGCACGTGAACCACGGGTATGCCGAACATCGGCTCCGCAGGTCCGGCTTGCGTGCCGCGAACTGCCAGTATCTTTGATTCCCCAAGGCGTTTTATACATTCGGCAATTGGGAGCGTTTGCACAGCGTCCTTTTTCACAGCCATCGAGCCGGGCTTGGGCGTTCTTTCACGGCGGATTTGCGCGGTGGCGGCGGCGAAGTCCGACGCCGTGCCTCCTTTCGACAGCAGATTGAAACAGCGCACTGCGGCAAGCAAATCGTCAGTGCGCGAAGATGCCACAAATCCGACATTGGGCGCCTGCTGGCGCAGGAAGGCGGCGGTGTAGGCAAGGAAACCGCCGCTGCCGGCATACTGAAAATCCACATAAAGCAATGGTTTGCCGGTTGCTGCTACTGTTTGCACCACGCGATTCCAGCAATTCATCTGAAACACCACGTACCCGTCCACAGGCGCGGCCTTGTCGGCATCAACCAGTTTTTGCGCCTGTTCAGGCCCGTTTGCCATTGATGGAATGAATTCCATTTCCGGAAATTTTTGGGCGAGCATGTTGTTGAACCGTCGCATTACAGGCTCGAAATCAAAGCCTTTGTTTGGCCAGTCAGGGCCGGTTTGTTTCGGACCGTGAAGCGAGTAAATCACTCGCAGACGGAGCCTTTTTGCGGCGGCGCCAATTGCCGGGACGGAGGTGGCAAGGCCGCAAGCCAGCCCGGCAGACGCGGCACAGCCTAATTTGAAAAATTGGCGGCGTGTCAGCGGGCATCCGGCACAACCATAACGCAGCTTCTTGGTTTGAAACGAAGATGAGAAGATTGAATATTTGTTATTCATAACTCTTAATACATTAGCTTTGCTTAAACACTGCCATGAAATCGAGGATTTGGAAAGGACTAAATTTTGGTGATTCGGCTCCGGTCTGGTTGCCCGTGAAGTAGGTTTTGACCGGCGGGGGCAAAGGAATTAGGCTCGTGAGTAATGGAGCGGGGTGAAAAAACGGACTTGATGCCAGTGAACGCCCCATTGGTGGGGGATGCTCTGGACAGGCTTGGACGCGCGCTTCTGGATGGATTGGATACGTTGCGCGGATTGGGGGCATTTGCGTTGATAACACTGGGAGTGATAGTAACGCGCCTTCAGGTTGCCGGCAAACTGATACACCCGATGATACGCCGGCAAATCCACCGGTGCGGGCTGCGTCTGTTTCCGATGATAATGGTAGCAGCAGTTGCGCTTGGGCTGTTGGTGATAGGGCAGACAGTGGCTTTGTTAAGCAGGATAGGCGCGCAGGAATACATCGGGGTAATCATGGTGACTGTGGTGGTGCGCGAGCTTGGGCCGCTGGCGACAGCGATGCTTGTGCTTGGGCGTGTTGGCACGGCAACCGTCATTGAGCTAGGTTCGGCGCGCGCGCAGGGTGAGGTGGAGACGCTGGAGGCGCTTGGGATTGACCCGATTCATTTTCTGGTTGTGCCGCGGGTGCTTGGTTTGGTGCTGGGTGTGTTTGCGTTGACGGTATATCTAATTCTTGGGGCGTTGGCCTCAGGGTATTTGTTTGCCTTTTTGCAGGATATTCCGTTGCGCCCTGAGGAGTATGTCCAGCAACTTGCGGCGGCGCTTGGGTATGCAGATTTTGTGTTGCTTGCCTTGAAAACCTTCGGGTTCGGTCTGGTAATTGCCGTTGCAAGCTGTTACCACGGACTGGCGCGGCCGTTGACGCTGGAGGAGGTTGCGCCCGCCACGATACGGGCAGTTGTGCATGGCGTGATTGGTTGCGCGTTGATTGACGCGTTGTTTGTGCTTGTTTATTTGCTTATCTGAAGTGAGTGCCAATGCCTCAACTGGATTGATGATTGAGCTGGCGAATGTTGACGTTGCATCGCCGGTCGAAGACGGCAGGCGTGTCCTGGAGGGAGTTGACTGGCGGGTGGCTGCTGGAAATTACTGGGTGATAAAGAGCGGGCTGGAAGAGGGCGCCGATGCCCTGTTTTTGACTGCAGCGGGGGCATTGCGGCCTGCGAGCGGCGTTGTGAGGCTGTTTGGGCGCGACACTTCGCCATTTAATCCGGAGGATTTGCTGGAGCAGCGGCTCCGCATAAGCCTCGTGTTGAGCGGTGGCGGGCGGTTATTTCCGGAACTGACGGTGGCCGAGAATGTGGCGCTGCCATATTGTTATCACCGTAATTGTGAACTTTGTGCAACCGGAGAGTGGTTTGAGAAACTGCTTGCGTTTGCAGGGTTGGAAGAATGGGCTGAGCGGTTGCCGTCCGAGCTGCCGCGGGCGATTATATTGAACGTGGGGCTGGCGCGCGGTCTCTGCTTGAAACCGGAGGTTTTGCTGCTTGAACATCCCACGTTTGGGCTTGAGCTTGGTCAGCGGCGGTGGTTGCTGGAAAAATTGGGCCAATTGTCGAGTGGACACCCAATTTTGGATGGGCGGCCATTGACAATTGCGGTCACCACCACTGAATTCCAGCCGTGGCTGGGATATGGCAGACAGTTTGGCGTAATTGAGGGAAAACGGCTGCGAATTTTGGCAGGCGAAGCGGATGCCCGGGCTGCCGACGATGCAGCCGGAACGCAGTTGATTGGCAGAAAAGTGGATTTGAGCGAAAGGTGAATAATTTATGGCGTTGCAAGATTTGACGCCTCAGTTGCGAACCCGGCTAAGCCGTGTGGAGAAGGCTGTGGGCTGGTTTGTGCTGCTGGCGGCGCTGCTGCTGACAGCCGGCTTCGTTTATTACATCTGGCATACCGCCCAGCGAAAGGGATGGTTTGTTGATAAAATCCAGTTTTGCACTGGCGCCCAAACCGCGGTTGGCATCAAACCGGGTGATCCTGTCAGACTCATGGGCTTTAACATAGGCGAAGTCACCAAAATAGTTCCAAATGATCCGTGGGACTATTACGGGTTGACGGTTTTCTTTGAGGTCCGCCACGACACAAACAATTACATTGGCTACATCTGGAGCGATTCACAGGTTCGGATTGCGGCCTCGGACTTTTTGGGTGGGCGCGCACTGGAGGTGCTCAAAGGACAGGATGGCGTGCCTGTATTTGATACACGCCCGGCTGGCCCGCGGCGTCCGCATAAAATTGCCGGAGTGCTCAACAGCGATTACATCAAGAAGCTTGTAAAAGAGAATAAAGACCCATTGACTGAATATCGTTCCGCCGGCGACAAGGGCGTTTTTTATCTGCCATACAGCAAAACCAACAAGCCATTCTGGATTGATCCGGCCGAGTCGCCTGCATTAACCGAGCGGATGGAACGCGTGGTGACACAAGCTGAAAAAGCGCTTCCCAACATACTTGCGCTGACCAACAAGTTGCAGGCCATACTCCTGCAAGTTGAGAGTTTAACTTCAAACTTGAACATGGCCGCCATCGAGGCCAGACCGGGAATAAGCAACGCGACTGCCTTGATGTCCGAAGGCCGCGGCGTAGTTGCCGATATAAAACCGGTGTTGAGCAACCTGACGGTAATTTCAACCACGCTGACAAATCCGCAGGGTTCATTTGGCGAGTGGCTGCTGCCAACCAACCTGTTGAGCGAGCTTAAGCTCACATTGCAATCTGCCCAGGGCACTTTGAGCGCCGGCAGCAACACATTGTTCCACGCTGACACAAATTTGACTGCGCTGATGGACAACCTGGGCCGTTCGCTTGACAGCCTTGCCGGCATCACAAGCAACTTGAACCGGCAGGTTGAGGCAAACACAAACATCCTTTCCGAAATCTCAAGCGCGGTGAGGAATACTGACATTTTGGTGCAGGGCTTGCGCCGGCACTGGCTGTTACGAAGCGCTTTCAAGACAAACGCGCCGCCGCAACCGAAGAAAAAATGACCTTATTTACGGCCGAAAAATTATGAGTTCAATCAAACTTCAAAAAAGCAGCAACATGATGATGGTCCAGGCAACGCTGTTGTTTTTGGCGGCGGTGATTGCGCGGGCTGAATTGCGGGTGCCGGCCTTCACTGCGTACCTTGAGCCGAATGTGGACGGCGCGCATGTTTCGTCGCGCTCGGGTATTACCGGATGGAAAGACCCGGCCATCAAAGTGCTTTGGTTTGGCAGGATTCAGACGAACGGCGAGCTGAAGGCGTCGGTTGCCTTGCGATTGCCTGCAGGGGCAAAAACCAAATTGCGCCTGACGGTGGCCGGTCAGTCACGCGAGGCGCTAGTTGAAGGCGCGGGGACAAATCTGGTGACGGCTGATTTTGGCGCGTTTGGCATCCGGCAGGCCGGCTATCAGCGGTTTGCGCTGGAGTCGCTTAATCAGGCAGGCCAGCCATTTGGCGACATTGATGCGCTGATATTGGACGGGCCTGCGGTAAAGGATGCTCATTTTAATCTCAAACCGCGGCGCAATGCCGCGTCGGTGCATCTGGCATACCCCGTGCCCAAGGATGTTAAAGTTGAGGCGTTTTACTGTGAAATGACCGGCTTGGAGGACCCGCTTTGGACGTACTACATGGCATGCGGATGGCATCGCGGTTATTTCGGAATGCAGGTTAATTCGCCGACTGAACGGCGCATCATCTTCAGCGTTTGGGACAGCGGCAATGAAGCGGTTGACCGCAAAAAAGTGAGCGATGAAAACCGCGTAAAGCTTGTTGCCAAGGGGGAGGGGGTGTATGCGGGCGATTTTGGCAACGAGGGCACCGGCGGCCACAGTCATTTGAAATACAACTGGAAAACGGGACAACCGCAACGGTTCATTGTCACTGCCAGGCCGGTGGCAACCAACCGCACCGTTTATTCGGGTTGGTATTATCATCCTGACAAAAAACAGTGGGTTTTGATTTCAAGCTGGGATGCCCCGAAAGAGGGGGGATATTTGCGGGGCCTGTACAGTTTCAGTGAAAATTTTGGCGGAGCCAACGGGCATCTGCGGCGCAAAGCGTTGTATGGCAACCAATGGATTCGCACCGACAAGGGAGAATGGATAGAAATTACAACCGCATGTTTCAGCCATGACGGCACGGGCAAGGCTGACAGGCTTGACAGATTCATGGGAGTTGAGAACGGACAGTTCTTTCTCTCGCATGGCGGTTTCATCGAAGGCTTCACCAAATATGGGGAGAAATTCACCCGGCCGGCTACCGGCAAACCGCCGGCGGATGTTGGCCCTGAGCAATTGAAGCTGCCATGAAGAAAGCCGGCGCGGATTGGCCAGGTGGCCGCCCAAATTGATTTTCAACAACAATTGAATTAAATTTCCCTCGTCATGTGGAAGTTGCTGGCAGTGGGGATGATGGCGGCAACCGCTTTTGGTTGGATGCCCATGTCGGGCATGGCTCAAATCAATGGAAGTAAGAACGGCCAATTTCATTCGCAACGGATTTTGCTGCAGCCGCGTCCCGGACTGGGTGCTGGGGCGCTGGCGGATTTGCACAATCGAAAAGGCGCAAGGGTTCTACACAAGTTCGCCGCATTTCAAGAGCTGCAGGTGATTGAATTGCCCGCAGGTCAGAATGTTTTGGACGCTGTCCGGGAATATCAGGCGAGCGGCCTTGTATTGTTTGCCGAGCCGGATTACGTCGTGCATGCAGTCGGAGCTATACCCAATGACCCGCGCTATGCAGATGGGACACTCTGGAGCCTTAACAATACCGGGCAGGGCGGCAGGACGCCCGGGGCTGACATAGACGCGCCGGAGGGTTGGGGAATCCTGCACGATGCAACCAATGTGATTGTTGCGATTGTGGACAGCGGGTTGCGCATTACTCACGAAGATTTGGCGGCCAACCTGTGGGTTAATCCAAACGAAATCGCAAACAATGGTTTGGACGACGACGGCAACGGCGTGGTGGATGATGTCAACGGCGTTAGCGTGCTCAACGGCGTCAAATCAGGCGTGCTGACCGATGAGGCGGGTCATGGGACGCATGTTGCCGGAATAATAGGCGCAGTGGGCAACAATGGAGTTGGGATGGTTGGGGTTTGCTGGCGGGTCAAACTAATGGCCTGCAAATTCATGGATGCTTCGGGCAATGGCTACATATCTGACGCTGTTACCTGCATTGATTACGCCCGCAGCAAGGGTGCGAAAGTCATCAATTGCAGTTTCGGCAGCTCCAATAGTGTGTACTCGCTTCAAACGGCTCTGAACAACTGCCGCACCGCGGGCATTGTGGTGGTGGCTGCCGCGGGCAACGACGGCAGCGATAATGACGCGCTGCCTTTTTATCCGGCGTCGTACACTCTTGATAATATCGTCAGCGTTGCTGCATCAGACGGCAACGACGCCCTGGCATGGTTTTCCAACTATGGCCAGAATAGCGTGGATGTGGCAGCGCCCGGTTATGTCATTTATTCAACCTATCCAAGCGCCGACAACGGATATACTTATTTAAGCGGCACTTCAATGGCTGCGCCGCTTGTATCCGGCGTGCTGGCGTTGATGCGTGCGCGATATCCGCTGGAAAGCCCGGCGCAGTTGCTGCGGCGGCTTTACGATGCTGCTGATCGCAAGGCGGGACTGGCGGGCAAATGTGTCACCGGCGGGCGCGTAAATCTCTTCAATGCGCTGAACAACTATCAAATGCTTGCCACAAACTATAATTGGATTTCAACAAATGGACATGTTCCTTTGACGCTGGCTGACAATGGCGTAAGCGATGCATTGCCGCTGCCGTTTGTTTTCAATTTCTACGGGAGCAACTGGAGCAATCTTTATGTGGGCGCAAACGGGCTTTTGGGTTTTGAGAGTTCGGGCCTTGATTCAATCTCCAATAATGACCTGGCCGGCTCAAGTCCGCCCAATTCAGTCCTATGCCCGTTTTGGGACGATCTCAATCCGGAAGCCGGCGGCGCTGTAACCTATGGGGTTGACGGAAGTGCGCCTAACCGGCGGTTTGTTGTGACTTGGAGCGCGGTGCCGCATAAAAATTACACTTCAACAAAATTCACCTTCCAAGCCGTGCTTGAGGAAAGCTCGCAGCGCATTCTTTTTCAATATCAGGAGACACGGCCTGACCGCTACAAAACCGCCTATGGTTACGTTGGCGGTGGCGGCCGTGCAACAGTTGGCATCAAGGATTCGCTGGGTGCGAAGGCGGTTAACTATGAAATCAATGGGGTGCCGCGGCTTGTTTCAAATGCAACAGCAATTGTGTTTGTGCCGTTGCCTGCTGAGGCGATGGCGATAACGCCTGCAGCCGGCTTCGCGTCGGCGGGCAACGCCGGCGGCCCGTTTACACCATCCAGCCAGACGTACACATTGGCAAACAACGGCAACGTCCCATTGAACTGGCAGGGCGCGGTCTCCCAACCGTGGCTTTCGCTCAGTGCCTCCAACGGGTTGCTTGGTGTTGGTGCAAGCACAAACGTGACTCTTTATTTGAACGCACAGGCCAACGCCCTGCCCGGCGGGAATTACGCTGCGCAAGCTGTCTTTTACAATAACGGCAACAGCAACACTCCTTTTATCCGTTCAATCAGTCTGGCAGTGGCGGGCACAAACGCACTGCTGTCTGTTGCCCCTGCGTCGAGTCTTGTTTCAACGGGTTACGTGGGCGGCCCATTCTCCCCGGCAAGCCAGCTTTATACGGTGATGAACCCCGGCGACGCGCCGATGAGCTGGGTGGCGACGCCTTCCGATGGCTGGCTTACAGTAACGCCAGGTGGCGGCACGCTTTCAGCGGGCGGGGCTGTTACCATGATAATTTCCATCAACACAGCCGCCAACAGCTTGCAGGCGGGCCGGTACACAAATCGCGTTTTCATAACCAATCTGACCACTGGCGCCGGCAGCACAAGCCGCGTTGTTGAATTGGAAGTGCTGACGCTGCCGGCATTGCTTTCCGTTTCGCCTGATGTGGATTTTTATGCAAGCGGCATCGCCGGAGGTCCATTTGAAATGTCACCGTCCATTTACACTTTAAGCAACGCCGGGTTGGGCAGTCTTGTTTGGGAAGTTGGACATCAAGCGGTGTGGTTGGCTGTTTCGCCTGAGAATGGCTCTCTGGCGCCGGGGCAAAGTGTGACTGTAAACGTGATGCTGTCAGGGGATGCGGCGGGCCTTACGCCGGGCGTTTACCATGACGTGCTGGTTTTCACCAATAAAACTTCGGGCGCGGGAAGCCTTATACGCGAGGCAATTTTGACAATATACCCTCCGCCGGGCGTTTTGCAGGTTGCTCCCATCAACTTTTTGGCGCTGACCGGATATGTTGGGGGTGTTTTTGCGCCCGATAGTGTCGGGTTTAAGATTGAAAATGTTGGCGGCTCAAATCTGGCATGGCGCGCGACAGCCGATGCCAACTGGCTTTCACTTTCGCTGGAGGAAGGCGTGTTGGAAGCGGGGGAGGTTACCAACATCACAGTTTTTCCGACGGCCCAAGCTTCGACGCTGCCAGCGGGGCAATATACCAATACAATAATCTTCACAAACATGCAGGGGTCGGTTATTGCGCCGCAACATGAGGTTACGCTGACAATGTTTCCCAAGCCGTTTCTCCAGCCCATTTACGGCGGACGCACGCCGGAGGATTTCCGGTTTTATGTGGTTGGACAGCCGGGGCATAAATACGTGATTGAGGTGTCCCAAAATTTCACCAACTGGGTTGGATTTTTAACCAACACCGTTGGGAGCAATGGTTTTACCGAGATTGTTGAGCCGGTTTCACACGATGTCCGGCGGCAATTTTACAGGCTGCGTGTTCCAAATTGGTTTCAATAAGCAACGCCGGATTTTTTAGGTTGCCGGTGGTGCGATGCGAATTCCGGCAAACTTATTTCAACTCCGGCGGGACATTGCCGTATGACCATGGGGCTTTGAATGGCGGCGCTTTGGGCAGTTGAGGAATTGTTCCGGGCTGCATTCCCCTGGCAAGTTTCAACAACTGTGCGTTCATTTTATCGCCTGTATCAGGCGGTAGATTGCTGTAGCTAGTGAGCCTTGTTTCGTAGCCACCGCCGTGTTTTCCAAAGGCTTCCCTGGTTGGAATGTAGCCTGCGCAACCGTTGGCAAGCTCCACGGGGAACGTAATCGGGAATGGACTGCCATGGCGAAGTTCGAGGCCAAATTGGCAGAACACCTCTCCCGGACTGGTCAGCATTATGACCGGCCCGATTTGGATTGCCTGCAGCTCAACTTCTACTTCCGGCCATTTCGATATAAGCGCATCCAGCAAGACTATCTCCTTGGCAAAGGTCCATTCTGTATGGCCCACCTCTCGCGGTTCTTTGGCCGCCAGTTCAAGGCAACGCTTGAGCCGCGCAGGTTCCGGACGCCTGCGCTGGAATGATAGCAGTTGAGAGCGGGCGTCAATGGGTGATAAATCGCCCCGCGCCATTCCTGACAAAACCTTTACTGCCTCGGCGCCAACCCGCCCGCCGACATACCGGCTGCCGGTTTCACCGGGGCGCTCAATATATGGACTTAAATTATCTACCTGTGTGACATCGCCAGCGAATCCTTGCAGAAAAACAACCACAGCATTTGAACCCCAGGCACCGCGGATGACTTTCTCCAAATCATAAATCCAGTTGGCGGAGATGCCGTTTGCCGGCGTGGTTGCATGGCAGGCGTAATTGACTATGCAACCAAGAAAATTGCCCTGGACAGTCCATAGGCCAATTACCCCGACATTCGGGTCTATTGGCCCGGCGACCTTTTTAATGTCGGGATTTCCCCTGCCCGGATGGGTGAAAGTCAATCCGTTGCGCATGAGAAAACGGCGGTTGAACGCGGCCTTGTCCTCCCAGCCGAGACCGGCGCCGCCCAGGGCTTCAGTGCGATGTTGATGTGCATCAACCACGGCTTCGACCACAGCCTGTCGGACTTTTTCGAGATACCCAGCATCGGCACAGGACGACATTTCATAGGCGAGTTTTCGCGCCAGAGGCGATGCGTGGTCAAATTCACCTGGTTGCACCATTCCGGTTGGCCCGGATGAGTGCGAATGGGTTGCGCCAATGAGAATGGCATGCGGTTGAATGCCGCATTGGGCCTGAATTTGGCTGCGTGCGGCCAGCACAAGGTGACGCGGCACCATCAGGGCATCCACGCTGACAACCGCCACGGTTGTTTTGCCATCATCCACCACGGCGGCACGGACTTTGCATGGGTCATGAATACGTTGATGAAAGACCTTGCCGTAACCTCCGGGGCACTCCATGCCGATGGCGGGTGTGATATCGCGCTCTGCCATGCCAGCCTTGAAGCCTGCGGCGGCGAGATGTGCAACTGACATTAACAGCGGCAGAATCAACAGCCATATTCGCGGGCTATAAACAGGATAAAAAAGTTGGACTGGCGTCAGCCTGTTATTACGTGGCCTGCACTGTTTGGATGGCGGCTTCATGGCAAATGACTTTTTACACGGTCATTATTGCATTTGGCGCATTTAAAATCCAGAGCCAAGCCGGGTGTTTTCAGCGTTCGGGATGTGGTATCCAATCCTTTGCGGTGGAGCGGCCCCTGGGCTGTTCAGCGATGCTTGTGATTTGCCCGCGCGCCAAACGTGTCAAAAGCCGTTTGCCAGCAGTTACATCTTTTGGATCACGCAGAATTTTGCCGGTGTCCGCGTCACGAGTGATTGAGTAGCCGCGATTGAGGATGTTTTCCGGCGACAACAGTTGGAGCCTTCCAATCAATTCTTTCAGGCCAGCCTCTTTATCTTGAAGTTTGCGGGCGGCCAGTTTGCGCAACTGGCTGCTGTTGAGGGTGAGCCGCTCCTTCCATTGGGCGAGCTGCCGGGCCGGATGCAACGCTTTCAAATGCAGCAAGAGTTTTTCCAGGGCGGCCTTGTGTTCGCGGCAGCGGTTGCGGGCGGTTTTCAACAATGCCCCGTTCAAATCGTCGAGGAGTTGCAGCTTGTCCGCAAGCCAGCGTTTTGGGTGCACGCGGAGCAGGCGATTGTTCAACTCATTCCAACTGTCTTTATGGCGCTGAAACCGGTTGTGTGTTCGCTGGCGCAATCGCGCCGCCGCTTCGGCAAGCCAGCGGCGGCTTGAGAAAACGCCTTCGGTTATAATCTCGGCGGCGGCACTGGGCGTGGGAGCGCGAAAATCGGCGACAAAATCGCTGATGGTGAAATCAATTTCGTGGCCTACTGCGGATACAACCGGCACCGCAGACTCAAAGATGGCATACGCCACGATTTCCTCGTTGAAAGCCCACAAATCTTCGAGGCTGCCGCCGCCGCGTGTTGCCAGAATCAAATCAAGTTTGCCGCCCTGGGCATGAAATTGGTTCAACAACCTGATGGCTTCTGCAATTTGGGCAGGCGCTTCCGGGCCTTGAACAAGACACGGCACGAAAATGATTTCCAGGGCCGGATTGCGGCGCTGGATTATGGAGAGCACATCGCGGATGGCCGCGCCGGTAGGCGATGTGACAAGGCCGATGCGCCGCGGGTATGGTGGAAGGGGGCGCTTGCGTTCCTGCGCGAAAAGCCCGGCGGCGGCCAGCTTTTTTTTCAAACGTTCAAACGCGAGTTGAAGCGCGCCGGCCCCGCGCAGTTCGAGCTGCCGGACAACCAACTGATACTGGCCGCGTGGCTCGTACACTGTCAGCTCGCCACAGGCCAGAACTTCAAGACCGTCTTTGAGTGTTTCCCGAATTGCGCCTGCATCGCCGCGGAATAAAACACAATTAAGCTGTGCCGTGGCGTCCTTGAGTGAAAAATAGAAATGACCGGATGATTGCTGGCGCAGGTTGGTGATTTCACCGGCAACCCATAGCTGGCCGAAGCGGGTTTCGAGCATGCCTTTGATCTGGCGTGTCAGCTCGCTGACGGTATAGACCTTGCGCTGTTGTTCCGGGGGGAACAGCTCGCCAAAGTCCCACTGTGATTTTGAAGGCATGCGCGATTTAATTCACCCTGCTGCCAGTCGCGCCGCCGGGTGGCGGCTGGGTTTCGGCAGGCAACGGCTCGCTGATTCGTTGAATCTTGACCGCGCGTCCGGTGGCTTCGTCAATATCAACCAGCGCGCCCTGTAAAAGGATGTTGTTGGCAGCTACTTCAAAGCGTTGAGGCATGCAGCTTGTGAAGCGGCGGATGATTGGCTCTATTTCGCGCCCAAGAACGCTGTCATGCGGTCCCGTGAATCCTGCGTCGCACAAAAATGCGGTGCCGCCGGGGAAAATGCGTTCATCGGCTGTCTGCACATGGGTATGGGTGCCAATGACGGCGCTGACCCGTCCATCAAGGAAACGCGCCATGGCAATTTTTTCGGAAGTGGCTTCCGCATGCATGTCCACAAAGATGATCGGCGTTTGAGACTGGAGCCGCTGAACTTCGGCATCGGCAACAAGAAAGGGATGCTCAAGTGGCGGCATGAAAGTGCGCCCTTGCAAATTCAAAACTGCCACCGCTGGTTTGCCGGGTCTTTCAAAAACAGCAGCGCCGCGGCCCGGCACGCCGGGGGGATAATTGGCCGGGCGCAAAAACCGTGGTTCCTTGGCCAGCAATTCGCTGACTTCCTTTTGGTCCCACAGATGATCGCCGCTGGTGATTGCATCCACTCCGGCCTCGAAAATTTCCTGGGCGGTGCCTGGAGTTATGCCGCTGCCGGCTGCGCTGTTTTCCCCGTTGGCAATGATAAAATCCGTGGCCAGCCGCAGGCGCAGGCGCGGGACAAGCTCGCGCACCGCCCGGCGTCCGGGCCGCCCGACAATGTCGCCTATGAATAAAATCCGCACTGCTTCATCCTAGCGTTGTCCATGGCGTTTGTCGAAAACAAACCGATGCCATCGGGGCGCACGGACTTTGGGCACCAGTCTTTATTTCTTTGGAGGCGGAAAGATTTGTCTAAGGAGAGCCAGTATCTCGTCTTTGGATTTGCCGCTGCGCTCCGCAAGGGCGGCTGCGACGCCGGCGGCGTAGGCGGTTGAAACTGATGTGCCGGAAATGAGGAAAGACTGGCCGTTATATGAGATGATGGCATTGCCAGGCCCGACGCCGTCAATGAAATCGCCGCGATTGGCGTAGCTGGCCACATTGCCCTGTGGATCGCCGGCGGTAATGGCCACAACTTCCGGATAGGCGGCTGGATATGTCGGCGCTGTGGTTGGCTGATTGCCCGGGGCGGCAAAAATCAGGACTCCCTGCCGGCTGGCCTGCTCGATTATATCACGCAGGAAAGGGCTGTCGCCATCGCCGCCAAGGCTCAGGTTTATGATGTTGGCCTTGTGCTCATTGATGGCACGTTGAATGCCCTGGGCCACTTCCCAGGTTGTGGTGTTTTCGTTTTGGCCGTAAACGTCCACCGGCAGGATGCGCACAGATGTTGAAGGATTATCGGCCAGTGTTTTTGCAATGGCATTGAGAATGGTTTCGGCCATGCTTTGACCGTGAGTCGGTTCAACACCCCCGCCCGGGCTTTCACCGGCCACAGACAGCCCTTCCAGCAGGAATTGATCGTAATGATTGCCAATTGGCGGAACAGCCGTGTCTATTAGTCCTACAATCACCGGGTTGCCATCGCCAACCGGTTGAGCGCGCAGATTGAGCGCGGCCCGCGAGCTGGCAAGCAACATTTCCATCTCATCCGGACGCTCCAGCATGTAATTGTAATCAACCAGTGCAACAGCGTCATTGGCGCCAAGCTTTTCTTTTGCGTATTCCGCAGCCGAGTCGGTTTCAAATTTCAAGCGGAATGAATTCATGTTTGTGGAGCGACCGGTGACTCGCGCCCCAAGCGAACCGGCCAATTCTTCGATGGATTGTCCGGGTTTGAGCCGGACTATCAGTTCGTTTGGGATTAGTGACATGGGCCTGTCGGCTTTAACTAGCTGGGTGGCTTCGCCGACCGAAGTGCGAAATACGAACAATTTTGCCGGCGCATTTGTTTGCGGCACCAGAGCAAAGCTGAGCCTGCCCAGAAGGCGGCTTAGCGCCTCGCCAACCGGCAAATCATGAAACTTGGCTGAAATTGTGGCTGTGGTGTCCGGTTCAACATAAATTTGCCATCCGGTGCGTGCAGTGAGCCGGCCCAGAAAATTGCTCAGGCCCATGCCCTTGATTTCCGCGGACATGAGCTTGCGGTTTTTGTCCCACGAAATGGTATTGGGCACAGGGGCGGCGGCGAAGGCAATCAAGCAGCCCATTAGCATTGATACCAATACCGTCAGCCGCCAGGAGCATTTTGCGCCATGTTGCCTCATCAGCCCAAACATACAATAGTTTAGACACCTTTGACACTAAAAGGTTTCGGATTTTCATCACCGACTATCGCCTGGCCTATAAATTACAGCCATTTTGGCACCCACCACCAAACAAACATGACAATGACAACAGCGCATAATACATCCAGGATCAGGCCGTATTTAACCCGAAAAACTAAGTTGAAGTTGTTTTCATTCTGAGCACTTGTTCACGCCCCCGCCGCTCCAGGACCGCCACACACAAAAACACCTGTAGCCGCCGGCGTGAGCCGGCGGACAAATCTCTGCCGCCTTACGGCGGCAGCTACGAAGATACAGCGGTCAGAAATGGCAGCCATTCTTTTCATAAATTCGCGTCGCAACTATAGGAAAATGTTGCCCGCGCCGGCTACTGCATTAACAGCACGGCGGCGCCTTGCAGGCGGCCGCGACGCAGCCGTTCAAGCGCCTCATTGGCGTCTTCCAGCTTGAAGCGTTGTATCTCGGTGTGGATTGATGCCTGAGCCGCCAGTTTGAAAAATTCCACGCCATCTTGGCGGGTTAAATTTGCCACGGAGCAGATTTTGCGTTCCTGCCACAAGTCGCGATATGGAAAGCCTGGGATATCGGTCATGTGAATGCCGCCACAAACCACAGTGCCGCCTTTGGAAACTGCTCTCAGGGCCAGCGGCACGAGTTCGCCAACAGGCGCAAAAATGATGGCTGCATCAAGCGGTTCAGGTGGCGCATCGGTTGAAGCGCCCGCCCAGTCGGCTCCGTGCCGGCACGCAAATTCCTGCGCGGCGGTGTCGCCGGGCCTTGTGAAAGCAAAAACCTTGCGGCCTTGAAACCGGGCCAGTTGCGCAACAATATGCGCCGCCGCGCCGAATCCGTAAATGCCGAGCAGACGCGCCTTACCGGCTTTGACCAAAGAGCGGTAACCGATCAGACCGGCGCACAAAAGGGGCGCCGATTCGGCATCGTCCAGTCCCTCTGGAATACGGAAACAAAACCGGGCATCAGCCTTTGCGAATTCGGCGTAGCCTCCATCCAATGTGTAACCGGTGAACATCGCGTTGTCGCATAAATTTTCCCGTCCGGAAGAGCAGTAACTGCATTTTCCGCATGTCCAGCCCAGCCACGGTATGCCGACACGTTCACCGGGCTTGAATTCTCCTGCTTTATCGCCCGCTTCAACAACCCGCCCAATAATTTCATGGCCGGGGATGAGGGGCAGTTTTGGGTTTGGCAGCTCGCCGTCCACGACATGCAAGTCGGTGCGGCAAACGGCGCAGGCTGTCACCCGGATTAGTACTTCACCCGCAGCCGGCTTCGGGACTGGAATGTCCTGCAGCCGCAGTGGCTGTTGGGGTGCATGGAGCACCATTGCGCGCATACTGATTAAAGCATGGTGCGAAGAACGCCCGGATTCAAGCATTGTCCAGAGCAGCCGGAAAAGTAAATTGAGCCAAACAAGTTTTGCGCCCATTCACGGCTTGCAGTTGGATTATGAGGCGGATTAAGCTGTGGTCATGAAAACAGTAAACAAATCCACCAGTAGCAGGCCGGGCCAAACGCGGCGGAGTTTTCTAAAGCGTACAGCCGTTGCCGGTCTGGCGGTTGCAGCCCCTACGATTGTGCCGTCTTCAGTCTTGGGAGCAGATGGGCAGGTTGCGCCCAGTAATCAAATAACCGTTGGATTCATTGGCACAGGCAGCCACGGCATCGGATGGAATTTGCCGGCTTATTTGCGCCTGAAGGAAGCCCGGATTCTGGCCGTGTGCGATGTTGACAATCGCCGCATGATAAACGCGCGGGAAACGGTCAATGAGCGGTATAAGAATGAGGATTGCTTTGGCACGCGTGATTTCCGCGAGATTCTGGCGCGGAAGGACATTGACACGGTGATGATTTCGACGCCCGACCACTGGCATACAATCATAAGTTTGATGGCCATTCTGGCGGGCAAGGATGTCCAGTGCGAAAAACCGACATTGACAATTGACGAGGGCAAGCTGCTTGTGAAAGCGGTGCGCAAGTACAACAAAGTTTTTCAGACAAGCACGGAAGACCGCTCCGTGCCTGAATATCATCGAATGGCCGAACTTGTGCGCAACGGGCGGATAGGAAAACTGCAGCGCATAGAGGTGATTCTGCCGAAGCAGCCGACCAGTCCGGGCGACCCGACCCCACAGCCTGTGCCGCCGGGGCTTGATTACGATATGTGGCTGGGGCCGGCTCCTTATGCGCCATATACAAAGGACAGGGTCCATTTCAACTTCCGCTGGATTTGGGACTACTCCGGCGGCATTATTTGCGATTGGGGGACGCACTTGTTCGATACCGCCCAATGGGCCAACGATACCGAGCGCAGCGGGCCGGTGGAGATTGAAGGGACGGGGACGTTTTGGTCGGGCGGTCTCTACAATACGGTGAAAGATTATGACGTGACATTCCGTTATGCCAACGGCGTGGTCATGACCTGCAAACCCGGCAATCCAAGCATCAAATTCATCGGCACTGATGGTTGGGTGGGCAACACCGGCTGGCGGGCACCAGTCCAAGCCAGTTCAAAGGAGATTCTAGAATCCAAAATCGGCCCGAATGAAATTCATCTCTACACAAACCCGAAGGGGGAGCATGATGATTTCATCAAGTGTGTGAAGAGCCGGAAGGACCCGTACTTTCCTGTGGACATAGGACACCGGGTGTCAACGATCTGTCATCTGGCCAATATAGCCATAAAATTGGGGCGCAAACTTAAATGGGACCCTGTCGCGGAAAGATTTCCGGATGACGCCGCGGCAAATCAAATGCTTGACCGGGCACGCCGCGACGCGTGGCAGTTGCCCAAAATCTAACAATGAATTGACAATGGCGCACCCGTGAAAAGGAGCATTCTTGTCATCATGGCAGCCGGGTTGCTCGGCGGATTTGAAGTTAAAGCGGCGTCAGCGGTTTATCCCGAAGCGTCGCAGCTTGTTCAAAATCGCGCGGATGGCGTGTTGCGCATTCCGCTGTTGCCGCCCGGTCCCGGCAATCCGCGCAATAGCGAAGGCGCCTTTGCGAAGCTCAAGGATGGGCGGCTGCTTTTCATTTACACACATTTTACAGGCGGCGCCGGCGACGAGGCGGCGGCGTATATTGCGAGCCGTGAGTCGAAAGACGGCGGGAAGACATGGAGCCATGAGGACAAAATTGTTGTGCCCAATGAAGGACGGCGCAACGTAATGTCAGTTTCATTGCTCAGACTCAAGGATGGTAAGCTGGCCATGTTTTATCTGCGCAAAGAGTCAGGCACTGATTGCAGGCCGTATGTCCGGTTTTCAACCGATGAAGCCGGCAGTTGGAGCGAGCCGAAGTTATGCGTGACTGATGAAACGGGTTACTATGTGTTGAACAATGACCGTGTAATCCAATTGTCAGGGGGCAGGTTGCTCATGCCTCTGGCTTTGCATGCAACAGTCAGCCGCCCACGGTTTGATTCAGCAGCTAGAATTATGTGCTACATTTCCGATGATAACGGCCGGAGTTGGCGGCGCGGCAAAGGCGTGCTTGAGCCGCAAGACTCCGCAGGCAAGCGGATTATCGCGCAGGAGCCGGGATTGGTGGAATTGAGAGACGGCCAGATTCTGATGTTCTGCCGGACAACCTCCGGTTATCAGTATGTCAGTTACTCAAAGGACGGAGGTGAAAGTTGGAGCGCATGGGCGCCATCGGAATTGGCGAGTCCTTTGTCGCCGGCGAGCATAAAGCGGATTCCTCAAACCGGCGATTTGCTTGCCGTGTGGAACAATCATGGCCCGCAGGACCCAGTTTATAATGGCCGGCGCACTCCGCTACACGCAGCCATTTCAAATGATGAGGGAAAATCGTGGAAAAACATCAAAGTTATCGAGGATCATCCCAAAGGATGGTATTGTTACACAGCGATTGAGTTTGTGGATGATAACGTGCTGTTGGGCCATTGTGCGGGCCGCACCGATTTGATGAACGGGCTTAGCCACACCCAGATTACCCGCTTTCCGGTGAAATGGCTCTACGAGTGAGCGAACCGTGGGGGGCAGGTGGTCTTTGGAGACTGATTATGCATACAACAATTACGCGGATACTGGTGAAGATATGCAGGGGTGCTAATGCTGCAAGGCTGCTGGTTGCGCTGTCGTGCATGGCGGCGCCTGCAAGTTTGCATGCGCAAGACCCCGGAATATTCGCAGAATTCAACACTAGCATGGGCAGTTTCACGTGCCGCCTGGAGTATGCGCTGGCGCCGCGTGCAGTGGCCAATTTCATCGGGCTGGCAACCGGCCAGCGGGCATATTTGCATATCCCCACGGGTCGTGTGCGTTCCGGACCGTACTATACCAATCTGATTTTCCACCGGGTTGTCTCCGGGTTTGTAATTCAAACCGGCTCGCTTAACGGGCAGGGCACCGATGGGCCAGGTTATGCGTTTCCTGACGAATTTAGTCCTCAAATCAGGCATGACGGCCCGGGGGTGCTTTCGATGGCCAACAGCGGCACCAATTCCAATGGCGCGCAGTTTTTTGTCACTGTGGCGGCTGCTCCATGGCTGGACAATTTGCATACTGCATTCGGACGTGTCGTGGCCGGCCAGGAGGTCGTCAATGCCATAAGCGAGGTGGCCACTGATTCAAACAACAAACCGCTGACAAATGTCTGGCTCTACGGAATCCAGATTCGCCGTGTTGGCGCGGAAGCGGAGGCATTTGACATTCATGCGCAATCGCTGCCGGTTGTTTCAACTGTCCCGTTGAGTCTGGCTGTTACTGGCGCGATGGCGACTCTGAGCTTTTCCAATTCACTTTATGCGCAGCATTATTTGGCCGCTTCCAGCAACCTTGCAACATGGTCGGGGAGCAATCTTGGCATTGAAACGGTGCTGCCTTTGGGAAATTCAGTCACTCAGGCGCTGTCTGCTCCTTATAAATTTTACACGCTTTCGCGCGTGCAATACCCCGGCTCGACTTTTTCACCACGGAGCCTTTTCCAGAAGCGGCTTACCCTGGAATTCTTGAGCGACAGTCTGACCATCACCATTGATTTCGACAACGCCGGCGGCGGCACATACACATTTGCAGACCAAAGCGGCTCGCTAAATGGAACAGTTGATTACTACAGTTGGTATCAAGAGCCTTATCGGGGCGCCATCTGGCCCATATACTATTCGGGAATTATTCCAATGACATTGCGGTTGGATTTTAGCGATGATACCTCCGGCCGTTTTAGTGGGACGGCTTATCCATCGCAATCCTCACCGTTTGCCATAAACGGGCTGTTTACTCTGGAATCGCGCTGACAGGGCGGCTGTTCAACGGCTGTTGCGTTTGGATTTGGATTTCGGGACTGCCGGCTTTTCAGGAATAAATGTTGCCGTGGTGGGCGGCCCCCATGTATTGCCACGGCGCGCCCTTGCAAAAACCGTGGCACTCGAAGCAAGCGGGATTGGGGCATTGTATTCCATCGCCGCCGGATTGAGGCCGCCGCCTTGCTGGCGCGGGTCCTGGCCATCCAGCGTGTAGAAAACCTTGTTCGTTTGCGCCGAGATTTCCAATGCGAATCCGTTTGTAAAAGTGCCGCCGTTTTGGTTGAAGACCGGTGCCGGCAGGAATTGACGATCGAGCCAGCGAATGCGGCGTTTGATGAAGTTTTTCAGGAATTGCAGGGTGCCTTCAAAAGTGGTGTTTGGCCAGTCGGCGGCTGCATTGGGCCACACAAAGATTCCGAGGCGTGGCCAGCGCGCAAAATCGCGGGCTTGAGCTTCATCAAGCAGTGCCGCGTATGCATCCACACGTGCCAGCAGATTTGATGGGGCAAAAAGATTGCGGCGCAGGATGCCCCAGCGATCAATGCGGGCCTGATCGAAGTCAGGGTCTTCCATGAGCCGTCGCAGCCATGGAAGACCTCCGCCCGGGCTGCCTGAATACCAGCCCGAAGGCGATTCGCCATCCTGATAATTAGCGTTCCCAAAGCTGAGATTGCGGTCCCATATTGGTGAGAGCTTGAGCTTGCCAAGCCGGTCTTTGTGCATGAAGACGCTCAGAGTGTAACCGTCAATGGTTTTGGGCATCTCAACAATCCAGTAATAATCAATAAAGGTGGGCACATCAATGTAACTGGCGTAGCCTGTTTCCGTGTCCCGGAACCGGTCGCTTCTCAAAACTGATTCAAACTGGCGGAACCAGTTGGCGACCCATTTTCGTTGGGCAGGCACAAGGTTTTTTGCCTTTGGATATTCGATGCCAAGCTCAATGCCCATCGTGGTGTGAAATGGATTGTCGTTGGCGTCCATCCGGTCGCGTTTCAGGATGTAGCCGCCGCTGACTTCTGGCTCTGCAATGTCATCCGGCCCAAGTTTTGCAATGTTAACCCGGTGTTTGCCCTGCTTGATTTTTTCCAAAAGCACATAAATGCCGGCGTAATCTTTCCGGCTGAGCCGGCGACCATCTGCATCCCAGAACAATTCAACAAAACGACGGCGCACCGAGTAATGGCCCATTTCCTCCCATAAATCATACGCAAGCACATCACGCATGAATGATTTGTCCGAGTACGGCGCATACAGCACCCAGTCGGAATCAGCCGGCATTCCCAGCAAGCTGGCTTTGTGTTCATGGGCGCCGGATTCTTCTACCAAACTAAGCCCAAGTGAGCGCTTTGGAAATTGGGAGGAGCTTGAGCCGCGCAATTCCACACCAGCCCGTCCTTGAAATTCAACCGGACCTGCAAGCCGCGCCCGGCCGTTGTTTGTTCCGATAACCGTCAAATATGCCGGGCGTTTTTGATCATCAACAAGTTCAACACCGTATGTGTTGAGTATTAGCAGCGGAAGATTTGAACTGAAATCGGCCAGTTCCCCGGCCAGCAAGGTGTATGGCTGGCCTGCAATTTCGCCGGGTGGACGGTTTGGACATATAACGCGCGCCCGGACGCAGACGCTGCTGTTCAGCGTAATGGGAGCGCGGTACAAGAGGGAGTTGGTGCCAGGCTCGCGGCCGTCGAGCGTGTAGTAGATTTCGCCTTCAGGCTCGGTGGTTGACAGGATGAGTTGGACGGCCTGTGTATAAACGCCACCAATTGGTTTGAAGGCGGGTGGCGATGGAGGCGATTGAGTTAGCGCAGCCGTTGCCGCCAGCCCGGCGGAGGCTGCAAGGCAGAGGCAAACTGCCTTGAAGAAATGTGTCACAATGCTCATGCCACCGGTTGGCATTACGCCCATGGGCATGGAGTTGGCAAGCGCAGAAAATTAGTCCGGTGGTATGGAGATGTGCGTTTTTGAGTTCGCCAAAAGAGGCTTGGCGGGATTAAAGTGCGGCGTGCCAATGAAAGTCATGGGTCGGGCATTGAGGTATTTTTGGGCTGATGCACCGCGCCTTGCAGGTATGGGCGCGCTGCTGTTGCTGAGCCTTGGGGCCAGCCTGCTCAAGCCGTGGCCGGTGGCGATTATTTTGGACAGTGTGCTAGGGGCCAAGCCGCTTCCCGAATGGTTGAAGGGGGTGGTTGGCCGTGAAGTTACGCGTGATTTGGGGGTGTTGCTTGGGTTGGCAGCTATGTTGTTCATTGTACACGCAGGCCACGGTGTGCTTTCTGCTGCTCAGAATTACATCGCAATCGGTATCGGATTGCGTGGCTTGCGGTGGGTGCGCAATGATGTATTCGCCTGTCTTCAAAGGCTTTCTCTGAAGTTTCATCATGGCCGTCAAACTGGCGATTTGATTTACCGGGCGGCCTGGGATACGTACTCTTTTCAAACCCTATTTCAACAAGGCCTCGTAACATTCGTCACCGCCCTGTTGACATTGGTGCTGATGGTGGGAGTTATGGCGCGCCTTAACGGGCTGCTGACATTGGTGGCGCTGGCTACGATTCCGTTGCTGGTGCTTTCCATCCGGATTTTCGGGCGGGAGATGACAAGGCGCGGCGCCGCAGCCCAACAGGCAGACAGCCAGGTGACTTCCATGGTTCAACAAAGTCTTTCTCTAATGCCGCTGGTGCAGAGTTACGCTCGCGAGGAGAAACAGCAGGAGATGTTCACCGCACAAACCGCGGAGGCCGAGGCCAAACGATTGTCGCAACATGGCTGGGAGTTATTGTACTGGCTGGGGGTGACCATTGTGTTTGCCCTGGGCGTTACGGCGACTGTGTTGGTGGGAGCGCTGCAGGTTAAAGAGGGACGGCTTAGCGTGGGCGGGCTTTGGATTTTTCTGGCGTATCTAGCGCAATTTTACGAGCCGCTCAACCAGTTGTCGCACATGGGTGCCACTGTATCCACCGCAAAAGCTGCTGTAAGCAGGGTTTTTGAAATTTTGGATACTCCGGAGGAGGTCAAGGATGCGCCAAATGCGCGGCATGTTGTGCGGGGCGCCATTTCAATTCGGAAACCATTGCCCGATAACGCGTTGGTAGTGCGCGGGCATATCGCTTTTGAATCGGTCAGTTTTCATTATCAGCCGGGCAAGCTGGTGCTGCGCGATATAAGTTTCACATTAGAACCCGGCACCAGAACGGCTGTCATTGGTCCCAGTGGGGCAGGCAAATCAACCCTCATGAATTTGTTGCCCCGCTTTTATGACCCGGTGGCGGGTGCAATCAAATTGGACGGGGCCGATTTGCGGGAGTTGAAACTAAAGGAATTAAGGGCGCAAATTGCAGTGGTTCTGCAGGAGCCGATGTTGCTGCCTGGCACCATTGCTGACAACATCGCCTACGGAAAACCGGGTGCGACATTGGACGAGATTCAGGCCGCAGCAATGGCGGCAAATGCCCATGAGTTCATTGAGCGCCTGCCGCAGAAATACCAAACCCGCGTTGGCGAGGGGGAGGCGCGTCTGAGTGTGGGCGAGCGCCAGCGGCTTAGTATTGCGCGGGCCTTTCTCAAGGATGCCCCCATCCTGTTGTTGGATGAGCCAACAAGCGCACTGGATGCGGAAAGCGAGGCTGTGGTTGTGAAAAGCCTGTTTGATCTCATGCGTGGTCGAACAACACTCCTTATTGCCCATCGGCTCAGTACTATTAAAAATGTCGAACAGGTTTTGGTGCTTGAGGACGGCAAACTGACCGAGAAAGGTTCCCCGGAGGAGTTGCTCCGGAAACAAGGCGGTTATTTTGCGCGCGTGGCGAAGGGGCAGGTGGAAATTGGATAGAGAGGCTGGGTACTGATGGCAGGCGAAAGTTTAATGCCAGATTCCGAGCTTGACCCTGATTCCGTCCTGATGAAGCAGGTGCGCGCGGGCAACCGGGAGGCATTCGAGAAATTGGTTGATAAGTACAAGCAGCCGGTTGTCAATTTGATCGCCAGGACACTTGGCGATGCCACTGAGGCGGAGGATTTGGCACAAAATGTTTTTATTCAAGCTTACAAGGCGGCGCATCGCTACAAGGTTTCAGCGCGCTTTTCAACATGGCTTTATACAATTGCCAGAAACCTGTGTCTCAACGAGTTGCGGCGGCGTTCCCGGCATCCGGCTGAACCATTGGAAATACATGGCGCCGAGGGTGAGCCGGCGGATAGAAACCTTGAAGACACTGTATCCGCGCAGCCGCCGGAGGTGGTCTTGCAACGTGAACTTGAAACCAAACTAAACGAGGCATTGACAGAATTGCCCGAGAAGCAGCGCATAGCCATCATTTTGTGCGCACGGGAGGAAATGCCTTACGAGGAAATTGCCAAAGTCATCGGATGTTCACTTGCTGCTACGAAGTCCTTGATTTTCAGAGGGCGTGAAGCGTTGAAAATGAAACTAAAGCCTTACTTGAAAACAGGCGAGTGGCTCGCTGATGATGAGCATGGGAAGAGCAAGCGTTGAAAAATCCCGGATAATGTTAATTGGCTGCTGGTGGCTTTCAACTCAGGCCAATGCGCAACTCCGGTTGCACTGTGGTGTTTAACTAGCAAAAAGGGAAAATGACCGAAGCCGAGTTCAATCAAATACGCGAGGTTGCCTGGAGGCGGCCTCTTACCGCCAGAGAGCAGGCGGATGCCAGGGCCTGGATTGCCGCGCATCCGGAAATGGCGGATGAGTTGGCCTTGGACCTGGCTCTTGCGCAGGCTGTCCACCGGATTCCAGATACGCCGGTATCCAGCAATTTCACGGCACGTGTCATGGAGTCAATTGACCGCGAGGCAGTAGATCTGGAGCGGGCGGGTTTCTGGGAGAAATTGATGGGCGACTATCGGGTTTGGCTGCCGCGGTTGGCGGGAGTGATGGGTGTAATAATATTAGGATTGGGTATATGGGCATGGAATGGGAGGGTAGAGCGTGCCAAAATTACGTCAGTCCTAACTCAAGTCGCCCAGCTCACACCTTCCAAGGACTCTTTCCAAACCGAGTTCCAAAGTCCCGATGTATGGAAAGATTTCGATACCATCAGGCGGTTGAATGAAATTTTGCCTGACAATGATTTGCTAACTATTTTGAAATGAGGATGTTGCGTCAGTTAATCTGGACGATTGCCCTGACTGTTTTCCCGGGCATGACTACCGATTTGCTGGTTGCGCAACCTGTGCCAGCTTCTTCAGCTTCAGTTGTCCCTGCTCCGCCGATACCGCCGTTCCCGCCATCACCGGTTCAACCATTCAGGCAATTGCTGGCTACCAATGAGGCGGGACGCCAGGCTTGGTTGGCAACGAAATCCCCCTCTCAACGCAAACTGCTTGAAGCCAAGCTTGCAGAGTATGAGGCGCTCCCGCCTGCCGAAAGGGAGCTGCGGCTTACTTTGACGGAATTGCGCTGGTATCTCATGCCTTTGCTGAGGAGCGCGCCAGAGGCGCGCTCGAATTATCTCGCTTCAGTGCCTGAACGTTTTCGTCCGTTGTTGGAAGAACGCGTTCGACAATGGGACGGATTACCCGAGGCCATGCGCAGCGAGCTGCTGACGAATGAGCCAATGTTGTCGTTTATTTTAAGATTGGAAAAATCAACGCCGGCGCAAAGCCGCGCCATGCTTAACGAACTTACTCCGGAGAACCGGAAAAAGATGGAAGCGGCATTGGAGGAGTGGCGCAAGCAACCGGCGGAACGGAGGCAGACAATTGCATACCGGTTGAACCAGTTTTTTGAGTTACGCGAATCGGAGAAGGCCCAATTGCTCAGAACACTCCCCGAGAAGGAGCGCCAACCCACGGCACAGATGCTTGCGATTATTGAACGGCTGCCCAAGGAGGACAGGGAGCGTTGTCTGGCATCTCTGGAAGCGTTCGCAAAGATGAGTCCTGCCGAACAGGAGCAGTTCATGCGAAATGCAGCCCGATGGCAGGCAATGACACCGCGACAACGCGAAACTTTGCGGATAATGCTGCAGAAAGTGCCGCCGCTCCCACCGATTCCACCGGGTATGTTGGCGCCGGCGACTGCACAGGCCGGTGCAACCAATTCTTCGTCAGAGAAAGCTTCTCAACAATAATCCCACCAAAGAAGCATCCCCAAAAAAGCGCTTTCTGTGCGTCTGTTTTCCAGAAAATGGCAATATACTAATCTTGGAACAGAAATTGCTTGTTGGCTACCCCTGAAAAAAAGCGAAAAAAAAACTCGCTTTTTTCTCAAAAATGATTATATCCAGTTGAGAGAAAGCATTTAGGCTGACAACCAAGCATGGGAAAAAGAGAAACGTGAGCAACTAGTGCCGGTTTGCAGTTCTAGTGTTGGTGCAACACTTAGGTGACCAAATGATTTGTTTTGAAAGGGAAGCGGCGGCGCTTGTGCATGAGCTGGCCCGGAAGGAAAGCTTACTGTCCATGCATGGTACACCGTATGTCGCCTTGTCTGCCAATTCTATCTTGGAAATGGACACTGCATCGTCCTTGTCAGGGATTGGTGCGCCAGAAGTTAGTTCGCAAATTTGAAAAAAAGAGCACGCTTATGAAACGCAATAACAACCCACAGAATTCCACGTTAACACGCCTGGCAGTGTTTGCAGCAGCCTTGGTTTTGGCGGCTGCCGCTTCTGCCTGGGATGGGTACAACTACAATTATCAAAGGTTGAAATCCTTTGGGATACCCAACACGGGCTTGAACCCGTGGGCCGGGGTGATCGAAGGCCAGGATGGCAGCCTTTATGGCACCACTTACTCCGGAGGCAATGCGAACTTGGGCACTGTCTATCGGGTGAGAAAAGATGGGTCAGGAATGACCGTCTTGCATCACTTCGACAATACCACCGGCAACGGCGCCAATCCGGTGGGTGGTCTGGTGCAGGATGCCAATGGTGTGCTTTATGGAACGACTTATTCGGGCGGGCAGAATGGATTTGGCATTGTTTTTTCGGTGAAGACGAACGGGACCGACTTCACCGTGCTGCACCATTTTGGGTCTGGTAGCGACGGGCGGTATCCCTATGCCAGCCTGATTTTGGACAGCGGCGTGCTTTATGGAACGACTCAGAATGGCGGCGGGGTGGATGACGTGGGGACTGTTTTCAAAATTAACACAGATGGAACAGGCTACACTGTTTTGCACAGCTTCACATCTGGCGGTTCGGATGGGAACAACCCACAGTCTCCATTGTGGCTCAGTGGCGGCGTGCTTTACGGTACAACTTCAAGTGGTGGGGCAAACGGGCTGGGCACGGTGTTCAAGATTGGCACAAATGGAACTGGATACACTGTGTTGAAAGATTTTGGCGGATTTGCCGGGGATAGCGAGACGCCAGTGGCCGGTGTGATGGAGGACCAGTACGGTGTCTTGTATGGCACTGCCTATCAGGGAGGTGATTATACTTACGGAACGATTTACCGGCTCGACAAGGATGGCAATAACTATTCTGTTGTTTACAGCTTTGGGGGAACAGGGACCGATGCAGTCAATCCGAGCGCCGCATTGGTGCAAGGAAGCGACGGCACACTGTTTGGCACTACTTATGGCGGCGGTTCGAGCGGCTATGGCACAGTTTTCAAAATCGGCACAAATGGCACTGGCTATGTTATTTTGCGCAACTTTGCCAATAACAATGTTGATGGGCACAACCTGGCATCAAGCGTTCTGATTGCCAGTGATGGGAAGCTTTACGGCACTGCCAATTCAGGTGGTGGGTATGGCTCTTACGGCGCGTTATACACATTGGATACCAGCGGCGCCAACTATGCAACTTTGTTCAGCTTCAGCACAACAGGCGGCGACGCTCTTAGTCCGGAGGCAACCGTTTTGGCCAGCGCGGATGGTTTCTTGTACGGCACAACTTTCTCAGGAGGCGCGGCCAACGGCGGCACCATTTTCAAGGTGAAGCCGGATGGAACAGAATACACGATTTTACGGCAATTTTCGTCTGCGGATACGCATGGGTACAATCCAAATGCCGGTTTGATACAAATTGACGATTACCTTTACGGCACTACACGCAACGGGAGCGGTGTCAACCGTTTTGGCACCGTATTCAAGATCAGCACCAATGGCACGGGATTTACAACATTGCGCCGGTTTGGAACAATATCCACTGAAGGGCGTAATCCTGAAGGGCCGTTGATGTTGGGCCAGGATGGTCTGCTGTATGGTACCACTCTCAATTCCGGCGCTGCCAATGGCGTTGGGAGCGTCTTCCGAATTGCGACAAACGGTAGCAGTTACTCGGTGGTCAAGACATTTAACTCGACTGTTTCGACGGATGGCCAGATGCCGCGTGGGATGCTTGTGCAGGACGGCAGCGGCAATATCTATGGGGCTACGGTGGCGGGTGGAACCTCTGGATTTGGCGTGATTTACAAAATTGATACCAGCCTTGCATACAGCACCATTTACAATTTCACAGGCGGCACGGGAGATGGAAAATATGTGCATGGTGGATTGCTGCTTGGCTCGGATGGCAACCTATACGGAGCAACGCGCGCGGGCGGCGCAAATGATTCTGGCGTCGTTTTCAAATGCACAACTGGCGGCAGCTATAGTGTTCTTTATCACCTGGGGACGGGCACTGCGCCGCAGAACCCGCTGGGTGCTTTGATTGAAATGCCCGACAGCTACATTTACGGCACTACTACCAATGGCGGAGCCAACGGTGTGGGCGCCATTTTCAGGTTGAAGACCGACGGCACGATGTTCACCAATTTCTACAGCTTCGCAACCACTGGTGGCGATGGCCAGCGTCCGAAAGTTGGCTTGAGCAAGTCCGGCACAACTTTGTTTGGCACAACTTATCAGGGCGGTGACATGGGCTACGGCACAATATTCATGCTGTACAATACCGCGCCCACAATCAGCGGTGAAGTTGCAAATCAACCCGTAAATGATAATGCAACCGTGGCGTGCCTCAGTACGGTAACAGTAACCGACCCGGACAATCAAAGCATGGATGCCACGGTTACAATAGTTAATGGCGTCAACCGCGGCGATTTCACTCCCGGTTCATCAACTGGCTGGACCCGCACTGTTGTTGGCAATGATATCCAGTACACCCGGCATTTCCCGGCCTCGGCAAACATTGGGGCGGTGGTCACCACCGCTATTCAAGCGTTGATCTTCCAGCCCAGACAAAATGCAATCACACCGGGAACCACGGAAAACACCACATTTACAGTTTCAGTGGACGATTCCTTTGGAGTGGTAGCCAACGGCTCGCCCATATCTACAATCACCACTTCCATAAATGACCCTCCAACCATTGGCGGCACTGCACCGCGTTTTGTGAACGATAATTCAACAGTGGTTGCTTTTCCGGGAGTGACTCTTACGGATGTTGATAATCCCCCACAAACGCAAACTGTGACAGTGACACCGGATGACCCGGCCAAGGGATGGTTTACCCCGGCGTCATTGACGGCCTCCGGCTTTTCAAGCAACAACGGCGTTTACACATTTACGGGCACAGCCAGTGCCGCCCAGACCGCCATCAGGACACTGGTTTTCGCGCCGGTTCCGAACCGCGTGCCGGCAACGGACACGGAGGTGACAACCTTTACCATTACAATTAACGATGGTTCAGGAGACGTTTCCAACAATGGCGCAACAGTGACCTCGACCTCTGTTAATGATCCGCCAGTAATTGATCAAGGTGCTTCTGTGAGTGTAACAATGGAACGTAACGGCTGGCCGACTGCCTTCAGCCTGTCGCTCAGCGCAACTGATGTTGACCCCGGGCATAACTTGATTTGGACGGTGGATTCAGCCCCGGCGCACGGGGTTGCCACCGCGACAAGCCCGGGCGATACTTCGACCATTGGTTACACGCCGACTTTCAATTACACAGGCACCGACAGCTTTGTCATAAAGGTCACAGATGAAATCGGTGCAACCGACACCATTACGGTGAACGTAACGATTAACGAGCGCGCGCAACCCACGATTACTTACGTGGACGACAGCTATGCAGGTTACACCAATGAGACTGAGGTAACATGGCCGCAGGGCCAGGGCGGCCCGGTGCATCGGATTGGTTATGACGCGTTCACGAATATTCAACAGGCAATAGACGCCGTAACTGCGGCTGGAACGGTTAACGTGGCCAATGGTACTTATGTGTTGGCCGCGCCGGTAAACGTGTCAAAGGCGGTGACACTTACTGGGGAAAGCCAGGCGGGCGTGGTTGTCAATGCCAACAACGCGAGCACCGATGGTTTTGTTGTCAGCTCTGCTGGAGTTACGATTGAGAAGTTTACGGTGCATAATGCTACCCAAAACGGCGTGAAAGTTACATCCAGTGGCGAGGCGATCATCAGGAACAACACTTTGACGCCCAACACGCCGGTTGGCATCCTGGTGGATGGTGGCAAGGCCCGGATTGAAAACAACGATCTAACTGGGAACACGACTGCCGCCATTGTGGTTCAAAATGGCGCAACAGTGGACGCCGGCGATTGTACGGGCAGCAACGTAACCGGGCTGGGCTCAAGCGCAGGCGGGAACCTGTTGACTGGTTATGGGTTTGACAATGCTGCGCCATGGGCCATCCAGAATCTGAACACAAGCGGACAGCCGGATGTGATGGCGTTGCAGAACAGCTTTGGGGCTGTGGCTGGGGATGACATTGGCAAATTAATCAGCTCGGCGAACACAGCGGTCAAATTCTCACAAACCGGTGGTTTGTTGTTGAGCGCGCCGAGTCCAGTTACGGTTCAATGTGTTTCCGGCGTGCCGTCTGCGGCCACGACGCGGGCGCAATTTTTGGCGATTGGTGGCATGGTTTCCGCGAGCGAAGTGACAATCAGTTCAGTGGACGGGCCATTAACGCCGGGGCCATACGAAGGGACGATCACGCGCACCTATACCCTGACTGATTCCTGCGGCAACTCAGCTTCGATTGCGCAGACAATCACGGTGGATGACACTCAGGCGCCCGTGATAACAGGCTGTCCGGCAAACATTGTGCAAAACAATGATTCTGGTCTGTGCAGTGCTGTTGTTACATGGACGGCGCCTGTTGCCAATGACAATTGCGGGATGGCATCATTCACCAGCACGCATAATCCAGGCGACACATTCCCGAAAGGGGTGACCACGGTGATTTACACGGCGACCGATACGGCTGGGAACACCTCTGTTTGCAGCTTTACGGTTACCGTAAATGACGCTGAGGCGCCTGTTATTACGTGCAATTCCTCAATCAGCCTGACATATACGGGCATGACAATTACGCTTGCGCCGGTTGACGTGCTGGCATCTTACTCGGACAACTGCACCCCGCAAAATCAGGCGGTAATGAGTCTCTCCCAAAGCATATTTGGCTGCGCGGACATTGGCAGCAAGAGCGTTACGTTAACTGTAACCGACCAATCGGGAAATACGGCCACCTGCTCGACAACGGTGACTGTAATACAAGGGACAATTGGAACGCCGCCAAATGTCTATGTGGACAAGAGTTGGACGGGCAAGAGCACTTGTGAAATTGTGAACTTCCCCGGTGGTCCGAATGGCTTGGAATTTAACTATACTGCCTTTTCAAACATCCAAAGCGCAGTAGCTGCAGTTGCCCCGGGAGGGACTATTCATGTGGCTGATGGAACGTATATTTTGTCAGCTCAGGTTAGTGTGACCAACTCGGTTCGCATATTGGGCCAAAGCCCGGATACAACAATAATTGATGCCAATTACGTCCTGCATGCGTTCAACGTTACCACAAATAATGTTAAGATTGAGAAACTCAGGATAATCAAAACCGCTTTGGCTGGAATCAAGGTTTCAGCAACTGGCTCTGCAACTATTCGCAGCAACAAAATCAACTATTTGAACCCGTATGGGATTTTTGTAACCGGCGGCAAAGCGCTGGTTGAATACAACGATTTGAGCGGCAATGACACCAGCGCCATTAGGATAGAAAACAATGGCATTGTTGACGCCGGTGATTGCACAGGTGCGAATATCACCGGATTGGGTACTGGCTCTGGTCCAAATGGCTCAAGCGCTGGCGGAAACAACCTTTCCGGCTACGGCTTTGATGCTACTTCGCCCTGGGCGATACAGAATTTGAACAGTTCAGGAAAATCGCCTGCCTATGCTCTGAACAATAGTTTCGGCGCCATTGTTGGCACGGACATTAGAAAAGTATTTGATGCTCCAAACAACATCGTCATCTACTCGCAAAGCGGTGGATTGTTGGTTAAAGCTCCAACGAACCTGACAGTGTCGTGCGGTAGCTTGCTGCCGCCAGCGGCTTCTACGTGGCAGCAATTTGTTGCTCAGGGCGGCATGCTTTCCGCAAGCAATGTTGCCTCAATTACATCGGTTGACGTTCAGAATCCCGACCCGTTGAACGGGCAGGATGGAACAGTCACACGTACTTACACTGTAACCGATCTGTGCGGCAATACCGGCAGCGCTGTCCAAATCATAACTGTTGACGATACTACACCGCCAACCATCACTCAGTGTGCTAGTTCGCATACTATTAACGTCGGCGGGAGTTGCCAGGCAACTGTACCGGATTACACCTCTGAAGTCGTGGCTGCCGACTCTTGCAGCTCATCAGTAAACAAAAGCCAGAATCCTGCGCCAGGCACTCTGTTGGGGCCGGGAAACTACACTGTGACATTCTATGTTGACGATGGAAACGGCAACACAAACACGTGCACGTCATCACTAACCGTTCAAGACGTAACCCCGCCGACAATAACGGCCCCGGCGAATGTTACGGTTAATGCTGACCCCGGACAGTGTTATGCTACTGGAGTGGCATTGGGGACACCGACGACTGGGGACAACTGCTCGGTGGCGAGCGTGGTCAACAATGCGCCGCCGCAATTCCCGGTTGGGACGACGACAGTGACGTGGACGGTGACGGATGCGAGCGGTAACACGGCGCAGGCGACGCAGACTGTGACTGTACTGGACAATCAAGCGCCGACGATAACAGCGCCGGCGAATGTGACGGTGAACACCGATGCCAATCAGTGCTATGCGAGCGGTGTAAATCTTGGCACGCCTGTGACGAGTGACAACTGTCCTGGGGCTACAGTGAGCAACAACGGGTTGACGCAGTATCCGGTTGGGACGACGACAGTGACGTGGACGGTGACGGATGCGAGCGGGAACACTGCGCAGGCGACGCAGACTGTGACTGTACTGGACAATCAAGCGCCGACGATAACAGCGCCGGCGAATGTGACGGTGAACACCGATGCCAATCAGTGCTATGCGAGCGGTGTAAATCTTGGCA